>LNFM01000159.1_pt1 | contig 203673 bp, 195 predicted proteins | sample 596031 | NCBI WGS metagenome assembly LNFM01 (sample SAMN04254537, study PRJNA301005) | activated carbon metagenome | isolation source: dual media filters at the Ann Arbor, Michigan drinking water treatment plant | place: USA: Ann Arbor
ACCAGGCTCATGAGCCGACGGTGTAGGATAGGCAACGTCTTTCGAGATCGTGGAAGAATTTTGGGGTGGCCGACGCCCGGGTTTGCGTCGGCACTTCTCTCCGTGGCTTATGATAACGTATGCTCGATGACGGGCCCGGCAATCGCTGAGGCCGGTCCTTCCAACAGCGGCTCAAGATTCTCTTCGAGGGCCGCGACGGTTCGACTCCTCTGCGCCGGCGTAGCTATCGAAGACGCTGATGGCCGTCACGGTGTCATCCGGAGCATAGATGACGTAGTAGGCCTTGAAGCCGGGCACGTCGCTGATGATCGGGATGGCGCCCTCTTTGATACGTTGGGCAAGTTTTTCCGCCATCCCTGCGCGGGCCTTACCTTGGCGGACAGCAGCGTACATGTGCGTCTCCTCGCGGCTACCTGTTCATGTCGTATCGCACTTCGCAATGCGTCGTCGTGAACTGGTTGACGTAGAACGGCTCCAAAGGGGCCATGACTTGCTTGCGCTGCGGGCTGTTCCAGAACTCTTTCATGTCTTCTTCGGAATCCCAAAGCGTAATCGAGTATCCGGCATTCGGGTCGATCTGGTCCCGGGCGAGCCAATGCTCCCGCAGACCCTTTAGAACTCCCCGATCTGTCATAGCTGATGTGAAAGCGGCTTCGAACTCATCCCATTTTCCAGGAAGAATTTTGCCCCACACGATACGCATGAACATAGGCGCTCTCCATCTGGTGAATAGCGGGAGTCGAGGGCAAATCGGAGTTTCGGCTCGGTATATTAACCGTCTAGTCAAAGGCGCGGGATGCTATGACTTTCAAGCGCCGCCTTCGTACTTGAAGGACACCTTCACTTTCGCTCGATAGGCCTCAACTTTACCGTCCTTGAGCGACATGTCGAGGGTCACTACTTCTGCAATACGAAGATCTCGCAAGGTCTCCGATGCGCGCTCGACGGCAACTTTCGCAGCCTTCTCCCATGACTCCGGGCTCGTGCCGACCAACTCGATGATCTTATAAACGCTTTCGGCCATGACTTCCTCCATCCTCGCATTCTAGAGGGTGCGGCGGTCTCGGCGACGCCGTGGAAGAAAGCGGTCCGATATTGTCCGCACTCCAAGTCCAAACTTACCATCGTCGGTCGCAGTGGTCACCGGAAATCGCGATGACAGTGTGATCCCGAAGATACGCGCCGACGCATGATGCCTTTGCGCGGAACCGAGTAGAGAGAGCTGCCCTAGTCTCCCGCACCAGAGAGGACGTTGCCAGTTGTCCTCCCTGCCTCAGTAGGGTTTCACGCCGCGTCGGGCACGGCTTGCTATCTTAGCATCGAGGCCGCCGCAACCACCAACAACAGCAAGCAAACCGCGAAGATGAGAATCGCTTCCCGTCGAGTAGCTGACCGTTGGCGGGTCTTTGATGCTCGATGGTGTGAGATCTCGTTTGTCTGTCATCCGCTGAATCCTCACTCTGAAGAGTGATAAGCCAGAACGAGCAGGAACAGCGAGATGATAGGTGGAATGGCTGCCATGCCAATCCGCTGCTGAATGGAAACCTCCGGCGCAGCCGAAACGATGATCCATCCAGCCATGATGACTGCCGCAACCATAAAACTCCAGGCCATGGTCCGCATCGTAGTGTCTCGCGAGTTGAGAGTTTGAAAATCGCGTCCCCGCAAGGGACCAAGGACGTGACGACGCCGGCGCCTCCGGCTTAGGCGGCGTCCCGAAACTCGTCATTTTTTGCTTGGTCCAGAGCTACTGCGTCATACGCGTCTGGAAGACGGCCCATGGCCCGCGCGGATCCCATGATGATACCGCCCGTTGCCAACAGACCAATAATGACTCCTGACACGTCGTCAGGTGCGTAGACGACGGTCGCTTTCACCACGAAAGCAGCCGCAATCACAATCCAGCCAACAAGCACAAGTGAAAGGCACGTCGCCAGCCATTCTGTCGACCACACACTTGGGGAGCGAGCGAGACGGCATTTCTTGGCGCATATCCAAATTGCGACCCCGCTCCCGACGCTCAGAGCTATACCGATTAAGAGTGACACTAGGGTTTGGGCCATCGGATCACCAAGTTTGCAATGGCAGTCGTGATGGACGCTCACGACTTCAGTCTCAGTGAATAAGCCGATGGCGGTGAGTATTTTCGCGCCGCTAGGGCATAAAATTGTCGTAAGCCTCGGCTGCTTTGGTCGCCAAGCTCCAGCCTCGGCCTTCGCGACGTTGCGCTGACGCGACTTGAGAATATCCGTCACCGATTGGGGATTTCAGTCGCTCGCCGACCCGCCGCCCGATCGCTGCCGAAGCACTCGCCGGTGATCCGGTTTCACGCGCCGACGCATGATGCCTAGCGGAACCTCGACTGAACGGCGGAGTTCTTCGCTACAGCCTTGGCGCGTTGTCGTTCACCGATGGATGTCTGGCTGGCACAAATCCGGTTTGCCAGCGCCTTCCTTCTCCCCTAGCCATGCCGTGCTCGTGAAGGCACCGGGGCACTAGCCTCTACGACCGGCTCCGACCGCCCCTGCTATCGGGAGAGATCATTTCAGGAAGCGCGAGGAGCTGTCGCCTAGCTTGGCATGCGCGTAGACGGACGTCGTCTTCAGGTCGGCCTGCCCGAGCGTCGACGAGACAAGAGCGATCGAGGCGCCGTTGTCGAGCGCATGACTGGCATGGGCATGTCGAAACGTGTGCGGCGAGACCTCCCGCTCGACGCCGGCTCGGGGGGCGGCGGCTTTTACGATGTTTGTTATGCTGCTGTTGATGCAGCGGTGGAGTAGGCTTTGGGAGGCCATCTGCCGAGTGAGATGCGTTGAGCCACCTGCTTCGGATCCCTCTGGCTGTCCTGCTGATCCCAGCCGGCTCGTCGCAGGCGCATCACAACGACATCTCCGATCCGCCGCCGCGCTCGGTGTCTCAACCGCTACCAACAAACCTCCGGCTCGACCGGGCGTCGGTGACGGTTTCGGGCCTGTCGTCCGGAGGGTTCTTCGCGCATCAGTTTCACGTGGCCTTCTCGCGGACCGTTTCGGGAGCCGCCATTCTTGCTGGCGGACCCTATGGCTGTGTGGAGGTCATCCACAACCCGTTCTGGCCGTTCGGCAAGCTGGGTCCTGTCTCCGCCGCGCTGGTCGCATGCACGCATTACCTCGCCGACCGCTTCTGGGGGCTTCGTGCCCATCCTCCCCGCGCCAAAGATGCCAAGCAACTCATCGACGCCGCCCACCGGGCGGGTAGCATCGAGGATCCGGCAAGGTCTCGCCAATGACCGAGTGTGGCTGTTTCGCGGGAAGTTCGACAAGGTGGTCCCGGCAGCAGTCGCCGAACCAAGTTCTTTCACCCATCGCCGCCGGCCGGCCTGAGCGGCGTCGGTTACATCTACATACCCTATACCTATCAATCCCAGAACCGCCGCTTGCAGTGGAGTTTCATGGCTGTCGGCAAAATGTGGATGCACAGGGCGACGACCGGGTCCACAACGACTTCGTCCGGGACGCGGGATACAATCGCTGGGCGGGCTCGAACCAGATCGTCGTCCTTTACCCGCAGGCGACCGAGGCAGCGGGAATCCGAGAGCCTGCTGGGACTTTTGGGGCTACAGTGGCCACGGATGGCGAACGCGTGATGGTATCCAGATGCGCCCCGTAGCGTCCATGGTGGAGCGGCTGCTGAAAAGATAGAGCCAATCTGCGCCGGGCAGCCATGTCTACGCCAGCGGTCATCTGCGGAACTTCGCAGGGGCATTCCGGGTGAAGACTTTGCTCAGTCCCCAAGCGATAGTCGTGCATCAGGTTTGGTTGGAATGCTGCCTCCATGAGCAACGAATTCCTTGCGTTAGTTGTGGTAGGTTTTCTTGCCCAGCTCGTCGACGGGGCAATCGGAATGGCATTCGGACTCATCTCAACAACAGCGCTTCTATCGCTTGGCATATCTCCTGCCCAGGCAAGTGCTGCAGTCCATACCGCGGAAGTGTTCACCACGGGCGCGTCTGGGCTATCACATTTGTGGCAGAGGAACATCAACCTCCGCCTCCTTCTTACCCTCAGCTTCGCAGGTGTAATCGGAGGCGTTATCGGAGCTTACGTTCTCTCCCATATTGATGGTCGGGCGATCCAACCATTTATTCTGGCGTACCTCTTGATACTCGGGCTATTGATCATTTTAAAGGCCGTACGGCTGTCCCCAACGAACGAGGAGGCCAAGGTAGGGTATGCCGCGCCGCTCGGTTTGATCGGTGGGTTCCTTGACGCCATCGGCGGTGGAGGGTGGGGACCGATGGTCACGTCGACACTGATAGGGTCTGGCCACGCACCGCGCAGGGTGATCGGCTCGGTGAATGGAGCAGAATTTTTTGTTACGGTCGCGGTGGCCACGACATTTTTCTTTGACCTTGGAACAGCTCATCTCCAGCATATTTTGGCGCTGACTATTGGCGGCCTCGTCGCTGCGCCGTTTGGCGCCATCGTGGTACGCAGGGTCAATCAGCACGCACTGATGGCCGTGGTGGGAGTGTTGATCAGCTCTATTGCCCTTTATCAACTCGCCACGCTCTTAGGTAATCTCAAACGCTGATGCGATGCCTTCCATTGGGAACACTTACACGCGATGAGTGCCATCTTCCGTCTCTCACCATGACAAGACCCGGCGAGATGGGGCTTCATCTAAGCCACGGTCGAGAAGGTTGAGCGCACGCCGGTTACCCGCCGTGGCTAGGCAAAAACCCCCGCTACCGCGTGCCTGCTCCCGGCCCTGTCGTTGCTGTCCCGCGAACATTGCCGTCGGCGCACGCGGCCACGAACTCAGCCTGGGTCAACTCCCCGTCCCCGTCTTCGTCGGCGGCGTCGAAGTCGATCACGATGTCCTCGGCGTCATCCTCGGGAAGAGAGCCATCAGTGCTGACCTCCTGCCACAACACGACGCATTCGGCGGCGCTGAGTTGACGACCCGGGGCCTGCGCGTGCGCAGAGACGATACCGAGCGCGAAAGCCGCGCCCACTGCGAATATCTTAAACATGGTATCTCCATCCGCTGTTTTCGTGTGTCCGGAAACGCTCGCGGTCCTCGCCTGTTCCTTTCGGTGGTCGGACGCTGGACGCAATTGGAGTTGGCTTTGCGCATTTGCGGAGCCTAGTGATGTCCGAAGTCGGTGGCTTGAAGTGGCCACGAACGCAACCGCCCACTGCCGTGGGGACCGCCAACGCTGACCGAAAGCGCCGGTAGCCGATCGGCCCCTGGAACCTCGGTTGGCCTTCAGCATTCCAGCCTGAAGGTCGTACAGGACGCATGGGGGAAACCCTTGCTCGATCGGCGGCCGAGACAGTCTCTCAAAGCGGGTCACATCCATGGGACAGGTCGTTCCGTTTCGGAGAAAATCGCCTCTCAAGTTCAACGAGACTGAGCTGGCGCTGCTAACGTCCCTCAGTGGCAGCATGCAGGTCCGGCGACGCGGCGGCTGGGCGATCCGAGGAGAGCGACATGGCGTCGTCCTTCGACAGGAGGGACGACCCCTTGGTTACTGGTGCTTCGCCAACGACACTTATCGATATACGTCATTCGGTGAGACGACGATCATCATCCTCGCCTCGACGCTCGAAGAGGCGCACGCGTTGACCCTCCACATTCTGGGACCGCCTCGACACCTTGATCAGGGCTGGAATTTCACCCGGCCATCGGCGTGATAACGGGCGTCATCTTGTGAACAGCTTGTACCGCTCTCGGCTCTCTTCGAGCCATGCGTTCGTCTTTACCTTCACCCATCCGCATCGGGCCCCCGAACTCTGCTTTGATACGACGCCTTCAAGGCGCAGACGTTCGCACTCCGCGAGTAACGCCGGTGCATCGTCAAAGCCGGCCACGTCTCGGATCATGGGGCTAGCCGTGCGGGACGCCTGAACTCCGAGAAGCACCTTGCGCTCGTGCAGCGGAAGCTCGCACAGATCGAGCCCATCGAGATGAAGTATGTCGAAGGCGACCGGCGCACTATCGACGCCATGCTATTGCTACGAGCGCAACTTCCCGAGTCAAGATGCCCAAACGCGACGTGCCCACTCGCAAACTGATCGAATTCGACGCTGAATCGTGGCAGGCGATCACGGGATTGAGCCGCGACAGCATGAAGTCTCTGCAGGAACTGATGGACGAGGCGGTTCGCGACCTCCTGAAGAAGCACAACCGTCCGGCAACGCTCAAGGAGATGTTGCAGGCGAGCGCCAGAACTATGCCTGCGAACGATGCGGCCTCCAAGCCAGCAAAAACGGTCAAGAAGAAGCAGCCGCGAACCTAGTTTGCGGTGTGGCCGAGTTGTTCCGGCAGATAGTTCGTGAGACGCCAAGGTAGGATGCGCCCGGATGGATCAGCGGCGCTCTATCAAGCAGCCCGCTTCGTGGGTGCCGGTCACCGCCGGATACCACCGGAAGGACTGACGAGCTGCCGGGGAGGGGTTAGGTGTAAACGCGTACCAATACGTTGATGCCGTAGCCAGAAACCGGGAAAATCAGCTACGTCCACCATCTCCCTCGTGCCCGGTTGTCACCCGGCGCTCGTGGACACAAACAATGGACCCGTGCCGGCGGTTCCAGTCAGCGACGCTTACTCATGGACTGTCGGACCACCCTCCCCACGCAGGGTGGTCGGATGCGGCGAGGCTGCGACCGCCTGTTTAACCCATACCATCGCCGGCGAGCTCGCAATTTAGGGCGCGCAATCAGCTCGGCCTTAAAACCTCGTCGACATACTCGCGCCCGACACAGGAGGCGCCCATGGGTGTCGTTATACAATTTCCCATACCGAGATCACGACTGGGACCGGAGGAGCGAGAGTTGCTCGGCCGGCTCACCGGGGAGGTACGAAGCTTGTGGAGGGGTGGCTGGGCAGAGCCCGGCCTCACGGATGGTGTGGTCCTATTCCGCGATCAGCGCGTGCTCGGCGTGTGGAGCTTTCGGTCTGGGGAATTCCTCTACGTGCCCATTGCGCACGGGGTCGTTACCCTCCGCGCTCCCGACGTCGCGCAGGCGTTCTGCTTAAATTTGGAGCTTTTGGGACCGGTACGGGCTGGCTGAGCACAGACCCGTGCTCCCTTCGGGGCGCGCGGCTGCCTCTCGCTCGCCCCCGGCGCCCGCAGAAAATAGGCGACGGTGCGCTACCTGAGGCGGCTCGGCCGGCTCATTAGATCGAGGCGGCGGTGCTCACGAGTAAGCGACGACCGCCCCGTCAACTGCAGACGGCAACAGTCGGCGCAGAAAAAGGGGCGACCGGCTCTCTACGAGGGGACGAATGAGCGCCGGTCGAGGTGCCTGGCGGGCTTGCCGGGACGGCCTGTGACAAGCTCATTCTGAAAACATCGGATGAACGACAGGCGGAGAGGTGGACCGGCACCGTCCGTGGACGACAGAGCTGGTCCGGCTAGCGACGGAAGGGAGACGTCGCCAGCAGGTCCTACGATATGTTGTATTCGTAACATCTGTCGAGCACGGTAACTGCCGTTGCGTTTGCAATCAATGCGGCATCGCCGGAGAGGTGATTTTTCCGCCATCCGCGCGGTTCGAGCTGCGCGGCGGAGCAGATGCTGGGTCGGATCGAGGACGAAGCTGTCCAACTCAAGCCGCAACGCATGGCCGTGCTCGCCGAGCGCCTCGGCGGCTGTGCGCCAGCGAGCGATGCGCTCAGGGGCGACGTCGACCGGCTGGAGAGGCTGTGCATGGCTTCCTCAAAGTCCAAGCTTCTTCCGGATGGCTTTCGGTCCGGCTTCGGTCGGCTGGACGTATCCCATCGCGATCGAGGTGGATCCGTTGGCGTGGCGCGAGAGGTTCATGATCTCCGGCAACGTCGCGCCGGCGGCGCCAAGACTGGTCAAGGCGCCACGTCGGAGGCTATGGGTCGAGAATGTCGCGGCGCGCGTGCCGGCCTCGGCGAGCGGCGTGCCGGTGGCAATGAGCACCTGTCGCGCGCGACGCTGAATGATGGAGTGTAGCGTGCGCGCGCTGATCCGCTGCTCGCTTACGTTTCTTTGCCAGATCGTCCGCCACAACGGGGTGCCCATCTCGATCTTGCCGACCGCGATCCAACGCCAGACAGCATCGAGCGCCAGGCCCGGCTCGATCCGCAGGCGCTCGCCCTGCTCGTCTTCGTGCGAGAGAGATGAAAGACGGCGCCGCCGTCCTCCTCGAACGCGATGGCACCAAGCACCCGGAGATCGAGCGACGTCGAGATCGAGACCGAGTAGCTCTGATGGCCACGAAGGGCGCGAACGATGCCAAGCGCGATCATGGCGAGGTCGCGAGCGTCGGCTGGATTATCCGCGTCGACGAGAGACGCGAGCTTGCGGAACATGTCGACGGTAACCGGTTCGGCGCGGTCGACCTTGCGACCTTCTTTTGCGCGCTTGCCCTTCAACCCCTTCATCGCCGTCTTGACGTCGGGCGAGCGGAGATCGAGGTCGTGTCGAGCATGTCGATGGCGGAAGGCGATGGCCGCGAGGGCGAGCCGCACACCGGCGAGTCCGCGAGGCTTAAGGCTTGCCGATCCGCGAGCCATGGCTCCGACATTCGTGGCGATGATGGCAGCCGAGGTCGGCAAGCTCGGGAGCCCGTGGCCGGCGGCCCAACGCTCAAAGGTGGCAAACTCGCGCATGTAGGCTCGCGCCGTCGCGTCGCTGATGGCGCGGTCGCCGAGGTCGGCGGTCGCGTCGAGATCGGCTAGGAGGTCGGTCGAGAGCTGTCCGCCGGCATGCTCACGATCGATGATCGTGAAGGTTAGGCCGAACTAAGCCTCAAGCTCCTCCTGCCACTGGATCGTCATCGCGGCGGCGCCGCCACCAGGATGAAATCGATGCGCCCGCGCAGCAACATCTCGCGCATAACAAGGCCGGCCTCGATCGTCCTCGTGGGAGCTGAAGGGCCTTCTTGAGGGGTACGAGCTGATAGGCCGACATTCGGATCCCGGCTCGGAATGGGGATTGGAAGAGATTGCGGTCGGCCGCCGTCGATGTGCGCCAGGTCAATGAGCGGATGTAGGCGCGGAACGCCTCGGGGTCATCCGTCCCGGATTGAGCGACTGCCGACCAGGAATCGGCTTCGTCGTTAAGGAGGCCGATCTCCGCATCGGCTACGACGGTCAAAGCCTCTCCGCCAGCGTCGTCATCGATACAGGTCAGGCCCAATCCATTGAACGTCGATTGTGTGACGCCTTCAACAAGCCAGCGCCGATTCCGCAAGCTCACAAACGCCGTCTGATGAACCTGCATCAGTCCCCCTCCTGTCGCTCTCTCGCTCGCGGCCCACTTATCGCGGCGAAAACGACCAGGAAATCCTAGAGGAAGGGGTCCGTCAGGTCATGCCAAGTGACGACCTACGCACAACTTGGTTCTGTCCAGCGGCGCTTACTCGCTGGATTCTCATCCGCGGACCTCCATCCAAGAACCAGCGCGGAAATCATGAAGGTTGGGGCCACGGCAGGGAGTCGGAACGAGAACCCAGGGGACCGTAGCAAGGCGGGACCAACGACCAAGCACGAGGCCACCGCTTCGGTGAGCGACCCGTTTTTCATCCAGCGGGTGGATGGAAACCAACTCGTCGGGGCCAATCGGTCCAACGCGGATGTCGCTCACCACGGGCGCGTGGGCGCCTGGTCAACTATGGCTCAGCCGGGGTCAGGGAAGCCCCTGCCATCTGCATATTCCGTGGGTGCCATCGATCCCGCGAACACTGGGTGTGTTCATAATCTTCGGGTGTAGCTGGTCCCGAACCCGGGTCGGAAACGAGCACTCTGTGAATGCCAGGTGAATGCTGGCGCATTTTTATAGGCCCACACTAAATTGTAAAACCTTGATTTCCTTGGCGATCCCGGCAGGATTTGAACCTGCGACCCCCAGATTAGGAATCTGGTGCTCTATCCAGCTGAGCTACGGGACCGATGATGGGAGCTGAACCCCATCGTCAATGGGAGTTGCCTCACCCAGCGTTCGTCGTCAAGTGCCGGCTGGGCGTCCATAGACTTCGGGTCCAGCAGACTTGGCGAATGAGGCGCATCTTCAAGGGTGTGCTCACGGCATCCACTCCTAGGTCTGGCACAGTGCCTTTCGCCACCGTAAACTAGGCCAGTGGCAGGAAAAGGAGCGTCGCGTGGCGATCGAGATCGAGCGCAAATTTCTCGTCAAGGGCGAGGAGTGGCGCTCGGGCGTATCGGTGTCTCGCCGCATCCGACAGTTCTATTTGTGCCATGACAAGCATGCCAGCATCCGCGTCCGCATTGCCGACGATAGGCTGGCCTGGCTGACGATCAAGTCGGCTGCCGCCGGTCTGAGGCGCGGCGAGTTCGAATACGCGATCCCGATCGAGGACGCCAATGCCATGAGTCCATTGGCGCAGGGGCATATCGTCGAGAAGATCCGTCACCTCGTTCCCGGGGATGGGGTCTGTTGGGAGGTCGACGTGTTCGCTGGTGAGAATTGGGGTCTCATCGTAGCGGAGATGGAGCTTTCCTCCGAGAATCAGGCTGTCGAGTTGCCGAGTTGGATCGGGACCGAGGTGACCGATGATCCGCGCTATCAGAACGCGAGCCTCGCGTTGTGCCCTTACGCCAGATGGGCGTCTGGAGGCTGAGGGGCGACGACAAGGTGCAGTCTTCTCGCCCGCGCCTCAATCCGACCTCGCCTCGGTCACTGCTTTTCCACCATTTGGCCATGTCCCGAGCGGATCGTGTGCTCGGTCGTGAAGCAGTTCGAGTTTTGCATAATCGAGGTCGAGAAATGCTTGCCTATTCGCAGTTTGCTCGCGCGCTTTGTGTGTCGCTCGGCGCTTTGCTGGGATTGATCGGAGGTATTGCCACGCCAACATTCGCCTCCTCGTCGCCTTCGGTGACGATCAGCGCCGACCTCGATCGGGGAATCTTGCTCGCCGGTGAAAGCCAAAGGGCCTATCTGCGGATTGCGGTGAAGCCGGCGCGTCGGGCCGATGCCCATCGCGCATTGATGAATGTCGCACTCGTCATCGATCGCTCCGGCTCGATGTCGTCGCAAGGGCGCATGTCGAATGCACGCCGAGCGGCAGAGATGGCCGTCGATCGACTGAGCCGCGACGACATTCTCTCGGTCGTCAGCTATGACGATCGCGTCGAGGTCGACCTTCCCGCTACGAAGGTGCTGAGCCCCTCAGACGTGAAGGCGCGCATCGCGCAGCTATCTCCGCGAGGTTCCACCGCCATTCACGCCGCGCTGCTGGCGGGCGCCAATGAAGTGCGCAAGTTCAAATCGAAGGACCGCGTCAACCGTATCGTTCTCATTTCCGATGGTCTTGCCAACGTCGGTCCGTCGAAACCGAGCGACTTCGAGAGCCTCGGTCGCGAGCTGGCAGGCGAAGGCATCACGGTTTCGACGATTGGCTTGGGCACCGGCTACAACGAGGACTTGATGGCCGGGCTCGCAAAGAGTGCTGATGGGGGGCACGTCTTCGTCCAGGAAAGTGCTGATCTCGCGGCGTTCCTGGCCCGCGAGTTCGATGACGTGGCCGGCACGATCGGTCAGGAGGCGGAGATCATTATCAAGGTCAAGGAGGGTGTGCGGCCGGTGCGTTCGCTCGGCCGGGAGGCCCGTATCGAGTCCGATCGCATCGTCTACCGCGTCGGCGCACTTTACGGGGGCGTCGAGCAGGTCTTGTTGGCGGAAGTCGAGATTGCGCCGGCGTCTAGACTGGGTGAAACGACGGTCGCCGACGTCGAAATCTCATACACCGATGCCGGCAGTGGCGACCAAGCTCAGTCCCGCGGCAGCGTGATCGTGAGGTTCGACAGCGACAAGGTCGCCGTCGAGAAGAGCGTCAATGGCCTCGTCATGCGCGATGTCACGACCCTGCTATCGCGGGAGGCGCGTCAAGAAGCCGTGAAATTGCGGGACGCCGGACGGCTCGACGAAGCACGCGAAAAATTCAAGGCGAACGCAGAGTATATCCGCAAGCAGCAGAGCGCTTTCGACAGCAGCAAGGACTATGCGCCGCTCGTGAACGAATTGAGCGCGAGCGAAGCGGCCGCGGCGCCAGCTGCCCAAAGCGCCGAGGGTTGGTCAAAGGTGCGTAAGACACAGCGTGCCACTGACGGCAACAGCTTCGGTGCAAGCCAGAAGTACTGAAGTTTGATTTTCGGAGGCATTGCACCTTGTTCGTCGGGCGGTTCAGCCGACGACAGGTACTTTCTGCGATTGTCTTTGACCGCCATGCCGCGGGCTGCCTAAGCTGAAAGAAGAGCGAGCCGGAGAGTTCGCCAGCAAGCAGGGCGGAACGCGATCGGAGCCGGCGGCATGGCAACTCGGGAGAACAGCGACGTCGGCAGCCCTATGCCTGCTGCATTGAAGGCGCTCGCCGGTTTCAATGGAGCGCTTCTCGGAATATGCCGCATGTTGTCGATCGCCTTCGTTGCAGCCATCGCGGTTATCGTTGGGGCGGCGGTCGTCTTCCGCTACGGCTTCAATAACTCGCTGTCATGGTCGGAGGACGCGGCCAAGTTCATCATGGTTTGGATGACGTTCATCGCTGCGCCGCTCGGCTTCAAGCATGGCGCTCACGTGTCCTGTGATCTGCTGCCGCCAGGGTTGCCGAAGGCCGTGCAGCGCGCCATCCGGATCGTAGTTTGGCTCATTGTTATTTTCGTGATGGTCGTTCTGACGAGGAACGGCTGGACCTTCGCCTGGAACGGGCGCTCGCAGGTGGCTCTCACCGTGGGCGACATCTCGATGTTCTGGGTTTTCGTATGCATGCCCATCGGCGCAGCGCTGATGGCGCTCGTGGCGCTGGAGCAATTGTTCCGAGTCATCCTCGGGGTGCCCGAACTCGGTGCGATCGAGGACGAGCAAATCACGACGCGGGGCATCTAGGCACTAATTTCATGGGGGCAGACGGTGAGCTTGCTCTTTTTTTGGGTCTTTCTGCTAACGATGGCGCTCGGCGTTCCGGTCGTCTTCGCTTTGGCATTTGGCCCGATTATCGGATTTCTTGTAGCAGACCAGGCATTGTTCTTGAACGTGATGCCACAACGCTTATTCGTTGGCATCAACGTCTACCCGCTGCTCGCAATTCCCTTGTTCATCCTCGCCGGCGAGTTGATGAATGTCGGTGGGATAACGCAGCGTCTTGTCGATTTCTCTCAGAAGATCGTCGGCCATCTGCGCGGAGGTCTCGGGCACGTCACAATTGTCTCAGCCGTGTTCTTCTCTGGCATCAGCGGATCGGCGGTGGCCGATGCTTCCGCGTTGGGATCCATCCTGATCCCCAGCATGGTGAAGGAGGGCTACGACAAGCGCTACGCTTCCGCGGTCACCGCGGCGGCGACGGTGCTCGGCCCTATCATCCCGCCCTCGATCATCATGGTGATTTACGCCTACATCATGCAACTCAATGTGGCGGCGCTGTTCGCTGCGGGCTGTATACCAGGTGTGCTGATCGGTTTCGGGTTGATGGCCGTCAACCACATGGTCGCCAAGAAGCGCAATTACCCCGTTGCGGAACGTCGTGCTCCGGTTCGCGAGATGGTATCGGCCGCGCGAGATGCCATTTGGGCGCTGATCGCGCCGCTCATGATACTCGGTGGCATCCTTGCCGGAGTCTTTACGCCGACCGAAGCGGCGGCCGCGGCAGTCCTCTACGCCGCTTTGATCTCGATCGTCGTCACGCGAGAGATGCCCATTAGTGCCCTGCCCGACATATTCTATCGCACGGCCGTGATCTCGGCGGCATTGCTTCTGGTCGTAGCGACCGCGATGATCTTCTCATGGGTGGCGAGCCTGTCCGGCTTTACCGACAAGCTGGCTACCACGTTATTCTCGATCACGCGGGACCCGTACCTCCTGCTCTTCATCATCAACATTCTTCTATTTATCACCGGTATGTTTCTCGACGCCGGCCCCGCAATCCTCATTCTCGGACCGATCCTCGGTCCGACGCTCGCGCAGCTCGGCGTAGATCCCCTGCATTTTGCCATCGTGATGTGCGTCAACCTCTCGCTCGGTCTTGCGACTCCTCCGATGGGGCTCCTACTGTTCACAGTGTCGGCGATGAGCCGCGTCCCCGTCTTGTCGATCGCTCGCGAAATGCTGCCGTTCTACGTGGTCTACGTCGTCGTCATATTGTTGATCACGTATGTTCCCGAGGTGGCCCTGTGGCTGCCGCGGATTCTGGGCTTCATGTAGGGCCGGATACAGAAACGACAAGATAAACGTTTAGAGTGGGTGGAGGAAACATGCGAAATCGAGCCTTGGGCCTCGCGGCCGCCGTTGCACTTTGTGTCGTCACGGGCGCTGACGCCGTATCGGCGCAGACCTTTACGCTGAAATTCGGCCACGCGGCGCCAGCTACCGACATCGCTGACGATCACGTCGCGGCTTTGTTTCTGAAATCATTTCTCGAGAGCCGCTCGAACGGACGTATCAAGGTTCAAATCTTCCCGGCATCGCAGCTCGGCGATTTCCGCGCCATGGTCGAGCAGGTGCAACTGGGCACGCTTGAAATGGCGCATACATCGGTCGGCGGCGTCGGGCAGTTCGTACCTGAAATTCAGGTCCTCGAGCTGCCGTACGTGATCCCCGACGACCTCGTCGCCGAGAAGGTGGCGCGCAGCCAGTTCATGTCCGACATGCGCGACGCGGTTCTCAAGAAGACCGGGAATGTTCGGCTCGGATCAGTGACCAATACGGGGCGCTTCCGATCGTTCTTTACGACAAAAAAGCCGATCATTACGGCTGTCGATCTCAAGGGCGTCAAGATGAGAACGGTCGACAGTCCCCTCGAGATGGAGTTCGTGCGCTTCCTCGGCGGCAACCCCACGCCAGTTGTGTGGGGGGAGCTTTACACTTCGCTCAAGACGAATGTCGTCGAGGGCACCAAGAATGCCGCAACGGACATCGTCGCGAACAAGATGGATGACGTTCTCAAGTTCGTCGTTCTCGACGAGCATTCCTATCTCTGGGGCTTTAATTGGATCAGCGATAAGTGGCTGAAGTCGCTTCCGAAGGACTTGCAGGATCTCGTAGCGGATGGCGTGCTGCAAATGGCCGACGTGCAGTTCCAGTTCAACAAGCAGTATGAGTCGAAGAGCCTCGACGAGTTCGTGAAAAAGGGCGGCAAGATCCATGTCCCCTCTGCCGAGCAGAAGAAGAGTTTCGAGGCCGGTAAGGAGCCCATGAAGAAGTGGTTTGTCGACAAGTACGGCAAGGATTGGGTCGAGAAGCTCGACAAGACGGTCGAGACAGCTGTCGCTGAGGTGGCCAAGGAACGCAATGGCTGGTTGAACAGGTGATTTGTTGATAGGCGCTTCCGAGCCGCCTTGAGTCGAAGGGATGGTAGGTACGAGAGTGATCGCCCCCCTCTCGTCCTACTTTCACGACGCGACCGGTTGGCTCCCAATTTGGTCCTTTCCGGATCGCGAGAAGGGCTGGGACAGATGGACGAGACGCCATGGACCTGAGCTACTCCGAGACTTATCGCACGCTCCAGAGCGAGGTGCGTGCGTTCATTGCCGAGCACAAGGATGCTTCGCCGAAAGCGGTCGGTGTTCGCCGCAAGCCCGATGCCCAGATGCTCGCCTGGCAGCGTCTTCTCGTCGAGAGGGGGTATGCGGCCCGGACGATCCCCCGGGAGTACGGCGGCTATGGTGCCGAGCCCGATGTCATGGAAGCGGCCATCATCGCCGAGGAGTTCTCGAAGGCCGGTGTTGCTGCCGGTATCATGAGCCAGGGCATCTCGATGCTGGTGCCGACACTGCTGGAAGTGGGCACATCTGCACAAAGGGAAAGCTTCATCGGCCCGACCATTCGCGGAGAGATGATCTGGTGCCAGGGATACTCCGAGCCTGGTGCCGGTTCCGATCTCGCCAACGTCCAGACGAAGGGTGTACTGGATGGCGACCATTTCGTCGTCAACGGACAGAAGATTTGGACCTCCTCCGCGCACTACGCCGACTGGATGTTTCTGCTTTGCAGAACCGAGCCCGACAAGCCGAAGCATCAGGGCCTGTCCTACCTGCTTCTGTCGATGAAAACGCCCGGGATCGAGGTGCGCCCACTTCGAACCATGACGGGGAAGGCGACGTTCAACGAGGTGTTCTTCACCGATGTCCGGGTGCCCGCCCATCAGATCGTTATGGGTCGAGGTGACGGATGGACGGTAGCCAATACGACGCTCAAGTACGAGCGCATGATGCTGGGTGACGCCAACAAGTTCATGCATCGCGTCCACCGTATCCGCGAATTGATGGAGACGACCCGGATCGACGGCGTGCGGCTGATCGACATGCCTGAATGGCGCGACCGCCTCGTACGCCTGCAAGGCGAGGTAATGGCATCGAAGTATCATCAGATGCGGCTGCTGACCGAAGCTGCCAAGGGGATCGACTCCGGGCTGAAGCGGCTGGTCGTCAAGCTCTACGGCACCGAGATGGGCTATCGGCTGTCGGGCTTGGCCGTCGACGTCTATGGGGCGGCAGGGCTCGCGTTCGATCCGCACGACGACATGGATGGCGGCACCGACGACGATGCGACGGCCTGGCATACGGATCACATGTACGATCTCGGCCTGATCATCGGTGGCGGCTCCAGCCAGATCCAGAAAAACATCATCTCTGAGCGCGGTCTCGGTATGCCGCGCGAGCCGAAGTCGATGCCGAACGCCACACTGAAGAGCTGAGGCCCATGGAATTCGCACTCACGGAGGAGCAGCGTCTCCTCGACGAAAGCCTTCGCGGCCACCTCTCTCGCGCGCTGACCCTCGATAAGCTGAAGGCGATCGCGAAGGACGCCAACGGCTTTGCCGAAGAGGAGTGGCAGACGCTTGCCGATCTCGGCATTGCAGGACTCCTGGTTTCCGAGGAGCATGGCGGAGCGGGACTGGGCCTGCTCGATGCCGCCGTGGCTGCTGAAGCGCTCGGCTACCACGCAGCGCCGGTCGCCTTTGCCGGCGCGGCCGTCATGGCTCCGCTCGCGGTCGCGCAACTGGCGAGCGCCGCTCAGCAGACCGAATGGCTACCGAGGATGGCCGCCGGCACGATGCGCGTCGCGGTTGCCTTCGCGGGGGGGACGGGCCAGACGGGCGTGGCTGAAGCCACCATAGATGGCGCCAAGCTCACAGGGCGGATCGACGGCGTCATTGATGCTGCCGGGGCGACGCACATCCTGACGCTGTTCCCCGATGGCCGGGCGTCCATGATCGAGATCGACGCGACGGGTGTGGCGTGTGAACTCAAGCCTACTCTCGATCGAACGCGCCCAGTGGCGACGGTGACGTTCTCTAATGCGCCCGCGCATGTGCTGAACTCGTCCAACGCGGCGGACGCCGCGGTTAAACGCGTGCGGGACGCTGGCAGGGTCATGCTCGCCGCCGATACGCTCGGGGCATCACAGGCGATGCTCGACAAGGCTGTCGCCTATGCCGGCGAGCGGGTCCAGTTCGGGCGGGTTATTGCGAGTTTTCAGGCCGTCAAGCACATGGCCGCGGAGATGGCCACCGAACTCGAGCCGTGCCGTGCGCTCGTCTGGTTCGCGGCGCACGCCCACGACGCCATTCCGGAGGAGGCTCATGTCGCGGCGTGTCACGCCAAGGCGCATCTCGCCGAGGTAGGCCGCCACGTACAGACGAAGGCGACCGAGATGCACGGCGGCATGGGCTTCACCGAGCTGATGGGCCTGGAGCTCTGGTACAAGCGCATCAGCCTCGACCGCCACATGCTCGGCGGGCCGGAGCGCTGCCGGCACGAAGCAGCGGTGGCGCAAGGGTGGGTGCGCGGTTGATCGCCTCGCGCTTGGCTGACGCTTCGTTGGCGGACCGGCTATCGCGTGGCCGGATCCCGCGCGAACTGTGAAAGAACCATATCAGGTGATGACGAGTTGTGCCGGGAGACGGTCGTGCGCCCCGCCCAGAGGTCGGTTGCCTTGCCGCCCTTGTATGTCATCACGCCATCTTCGCGCCATCCGGTAGCTGCGGCCTCGCGAGCCGCTACGCGTGCGACGTCGTTGTTGAATTCGGTGATGTACATCGAGCGCAGCGCGGCGAAGGGCCGCCCGGCCACCGGTTTGTCGAGCACGACATTCAGAACGTGCCGATTTTGATCGACGATCGCCATCGTCATCGAGGCCCGCCCGCCGGCCGTGAAGGTGAGATCGAAACGTTTCGCCTTGGGATCGAAGGCGATCTCATCGAGCTTAACGATCGGTCGCCCCTCAACCTCCACGGGGCCGACGAGGAATGAGGTACCGAACGCCGTCGGCGCACGCCCGTCGGGCGCCAGCGGACGGATGCGCCAGTAGCCGTCCTGCGGATAGAAGACGAGCACCTCCTCACCGCCCATGGGCCGGATCATCCAGACCTGAACGAGATGCAGCCCCTTGGCCACGCGATCGCCAATGCGCACCGTTGCTGTCGCCGGTCGCCAGAATGTCGGCATCGTCCAACCGACCACCCAGAGCGCCGGCTCCTCGTAGAGCGTCGTGCGCGTCGGAACCTTCACATCACTCGCGTGGGCAGGGTCCTTCGACATGTCACAGGCCGTCCAATCCGCCTCGAAGCTGTCCTTTGCCAGCGTGCCGATGTAGGCGGGGTGCGCGGCCTCAATCCTGAAGGCGCGCGCCTCGGGAGACGTGAAGTCGAGTGTGACGTTGTCCTTCTCGGCACAAAGCACAGGCTCGGAGCCATTGGTAACGTCGACAGCGAGGCCTCCGAGCGAGGCCGCTGATGCTGGAGGAGCTTGAGACGCGAGGGCGAGGCAGATCAAGCTGATTGCAGAAGCGAGCAAGGAACGCCGCATGGTTTGTAAGCTCCTGTGACCGAGCGACCGCGTCGTGGAACGACGATGTTCGGTGCCGGGGTATTGCTGTGGCAGTCTCGGATAAGGGCCTATCTGACCCGTCGACCGACCAGAAGAATGGCCGTGATCGGCACGATGAAGCCGATGGCGACGACGATGGCAAGAAGAGCAGGCAAATTGTCGTAAGAGCCACGGTTCACATCGAAGATCTGGTTCAGGTACTTGGTCTGAAGCTGGCCGGCGACGAGCGCCAAGTTCATGAACGAGGCCATCAGCGCGAACCATGTGGCCCGCTGTGCTGGAGGCGCGTAGATCGCCGTCAACGTCAGTAAGGGGATCATGCTGATCTGGACGAGCGGGGACTGTGCGGCCGCGTCGATCAGCGCAATGCCGCGCGCACCGATGCCAAGGACGCGATCCGTCCATTCATAGGCGCCCATCACCAGCATGAAGTTTGGAATAGCGAGAACGAGACCGGCCATGGTCAGCCATAGCAGGACCCGCGCCACAGGTTGTCGAGTGATGGCGTCCGAAAGCAGCCAAGCTGCAGCGAGCCCCAGGAATGCGCCGATCTCGTTGAGGCGTCCGAAAAACTCTTCGTCGAAACCAAGCTTGTCCATGGTGAACCATGAATAGCCTGCTCCGACACCCGGAACGGCGCGGAAGGCGAAAATCAGGATTGCGGCATAGGCGATGCGACGCCTGACCTCCGGCGCCACATCTTTCGTCACCCGTATCAGCATCGCGACGATGACGACCATCGAAACGACGAAGATCACTTCCTGCCCGAAGGGAACACTCAATACGCCGATTGCAACGACGAAGGCGCCGAACGCCAGACCGCCGCCAAGAATGCGCCAGTCTGTGGGTCGGCACTCACTCGCCTCGAGACGTACGAAGAGGGCACCCGTCACCGACACGAGAGGGATGACAAGGCCGATAAGAAACACGGTCTCGTAAGGTAGTGTCTGCGCAAGCCAGCCAGCTGCCCGCGCGGTCAACAGGATGCCGAGGTAAAGCGCCAGCCGACCCAACGCTTGCACCATGCCGAGGTCGTAGTCGATATCCGCCTGTGGTCGTGGGCTGCCATCCGGCTCCGTTCGTCTGACGACTTCGGTGCTCATGGCGTCGGCGACTACGTCCTGCAAGACGATACCGATGACGGAGAGCAGCGCGGCGGCGATATAGATCGTGTCAGGCTTGGCGAACGTCAGCCAGCCACCTGCGGCGCCGGCCATCATGACGAGGCTGGTCGCCACCAGCGCCGCGCCGAGGAACACGTAGATCCGCCGGCGCGAGCCGAGGATCGCCACCGTGTCGACCATCTCCCCGAACACCATTTTGATTGCCCAGGGTAGCGCCAACCAGACGCCGAGCTGGGCCAGTTCGGTCGGCGACAGCGTCAACCCCTTCTTTTCCCAGAAACCCTGCGCGACGGCGACCAGTCCTAACGCGCCGTAAGCGAAATAAACCATCAGCAGTGGTAGATAGGTGATCCGGAAAGCGCGTACCGGGGCGACGATGGCCCGGTGCAGCACGGCAGTCAGGTAGCCGGATTTCCGACCCTGTCCAGCCACGATCGTTGCGTCGCTGGTGGGCTTGTTCTCTGGTTGAGGCAAGTCAGCTCCTGTCAACGGACTCCGATTGTACAGTCCGCATCTTCCACATAGGTGATCCATTCGTCGAGGCAGCACCCATTCGCGCTCGGTTGGCTCGGGCCGCGGCCGGCAAGCGCTCGAGTGAAGTCGTTGCTGGACCCCGACACGGGAAACCGGCAAAGTAGAAGAAGTAAGTCTTCCGTCGAAGAAAAGACTAAGCTGAAGCAGATCCAGTCGAAGCAGAGCAATCCGGCGGCAATGAGAAGACGGGGCCGGTTCAAACGGCCAGGGAGTGAAGCCACGTATGCCGCAGTCCGTTCCTGCGCAAGCCCGCGGCGCGTCGCCCGACGCACCATTGTTGTCGGTTCATGACGTCACAGTCCGCTTCGGCGGCATCGTGGCGCTGGATGGCATTTCCTTCGACATCTCCGCAGGGCAGATCGTAGGTCTCATAGGACCCAACGGCGCCGGGAAAACCACGTTGTTCAATTGCCTGTCGCGCCTCTATGTGCCGACTTCAGGCGATATCGCGTTCGAGGGGCGGTCGGTTCTTTCGGAGCCTCGGCACCGGATTGCCAAGCTCGGGCTCGGTCGCACGTTCCAGAATGTCGCCCTGTTCGACAGACTCTCAGTGCTGGACAACGTCAAGGTCGGTTGTCACAGCGTTTCGCAGGCGGGGTTCGTCGCATCGGCGTTGCGCCTTCCGGGCACGGCGGAGGAGGAGCGGCGCATCACGGAGCGGGCGCGCGAACTCATTTCTTTCATGGATATCGAGGCTTTCACGGATTTGCCCGCGGGACCGCTGCCGTTTCCGATCCGCAAGCGTGTCGAGCTTGCGCGTGCGCTCGGTTCGAGCCCGAAGCTGCTGCTGCTGGACGAGCCTGCAGCCGGGCTCAATCATGACGAGGTCGAAACGCTGGAAGGGCAGATCCGGCGCGTGCGGGATTTGCAAGAGGTCACTGTGCTGCTGGTCGAGCATCACATGAGCCTCGTGATGTCGGTTTCGGACAAGGTTGTGGCAATCGACTTCGGCAAGAAGATTGCCGAGGGTACGCCGGAGGAGGTGCAGCGCGACCCGGAGGTCATCCGCGCCTATTTGGGGACGGGGGATTGAGGCATGGGGCTGCTGCTGGAGGTCGAAAATCTCTCGGCGTTCTATGGACAATCGGAAGCCCTGCACGGAGTGAGCTTCCATCTCGGAGAGGGTGGTATCACGACGCTGCTCGGCGCGAACGGGGCCGGCAAGACGACGACATTGCGGGCCATCTGCAACATGGTGCGCACGGCGGGCGAAGTCAGGTTCGACGGGAGGCGCATTTCGGGGCTTGCCACCGAGCGCATCGTCAAGCTCGGGGTTGCTCACGTGCCGGAGGGGCGCGGAACCTTCACCGGGCTATCGGTCGATGAGAACCTGAGGATCGCCGCCTATACTCGTGGCTCGGGGCGCGCAGTGCAGCGCGACCGTGACATGGTGCTCACGTACTTTCCGCGGCTCGGGGAACGTCTCTCGCAACAAGCCGGGACACTTTCAGGCGGTGAGCAGCAGATGCTGGCCATCAGCCGTGCTTTGATGTTGAGGCCGCGCCTGATGCTGCTCGACGAGCCGTCCTTCGGGCTCGCCCCGCTGATCGTGCAGGAAATCTTCCGGATCATGCGGCGGATCAACGAGGACGCAAAGGTCTCGATGCTGCTTGTGGAGCAGAACGCCGCGTTGGCGCTCGGTCTGGCATCTCATGCCTATGTTCTGGAGACCGGCCGGATCGTCATGGCGGGGGACTCGGCGACGGTGAAGAACGACGAACAGATCCGCAAATCCTATCTCGGCTATTGAGGCACCAGAGCAGGTCATGGAGCAATTGATCCAGCAGGTGGCCGCAGGGCTTGCAAACGGGGCGATCTACGCGCTCGTGGCCCTGGCTCTGGTCATGATCTTCGTGTCGACGGATCACATCAATTTCGCCCAGGGCGAGATGGCGATGTTCTCGACATACATAGCCTGGGCGCTGCTGCAGACCGGTATGGGTTTCTGGGCGGCTCTGGCGCTCGCGATGATCGCGTCGTTCGTCACGGGAATGCTGATCGAGCGGGTTATCCTGAGACCGCTCCACCACGCGCCACTGCTGTCGATCGTCGTCGTGTTCATCGGGCTGCTTGCCATATTCCATTCCATGGCGGGTTCGATCTGGAGTCACACCATCAAGGAGTTTCCGTCGCCATTTCCCAAGGCGACCTTCATCGGCTCTGGGTACATCGGGCCTCATCAGATCGGCATGATCGGGGTGACGATCGTCCTGTTGCTGGCCCTCTTTTCATTCTTCCGCTTCACACCGCTCGGGCTTGCGATGCGGGCGGCGGCACAAAATCCCGTCTCGGCGCGGTTGGCGGGCGTTTCAGTCGACGGGATGCTGGCTCTCGGCTGGGGGCTTGCGGCAGCGGTCGGTGCGGTTGCAGGAGCGATGGTGGCTCCCGTCGTGTACCTCGAGCCCAACATGATGGCCGGGATACTGCTCTATGGTTTTGCCAGCGCGCTGGTCGGCGGCATCACGAGTCCGGGCGGTGCCGTGGCCGGAGGCTTTATCGTCGGCGTGCTCGAGAACATGGTCGCCTATCTCGGAAACATGCTCGAGAAGACGACGGGCATGTACATCATAGGTAACGGCGAAAAGCTCACCGTCGCCCTCATCATTCTGATCACGGTGCTGACGGTGAGGCCTTCAGGTCTCTTCGGGCGCGTGACCGTCAAGCGGGTCTAGGCCATGGCAAGCACCATCGACAGGCCGATGAAGAGCGCCGGAGTAATGGAAGAGGCGGGCCGCAATCGCATTCATCCGCTGGTCATCGTCGCCGTCGCTCTAGCGGCGCTACTACCGGTGCTGACACTCGCGACCGGATTGATCTCCAGCTTCACTTACCTGCAACTGTCGTTGATGCTCGTGTTTGCCATCGCCGTTCTCGGGCTCAATCTGCTGACCGGCTTCAATGGCCAAATCAGCCTCGGTCACGGGGCGTTCTTCGCGGTCGGGGCTTATGTCGCCGCAATCATGATCGAGCACGGGGGCCTGCCCTTCTGGTCGACGCTGCCGGTGGCGGCGGGATTCTGTTTTGGGGTCGGATATCTGTTCGGCTTTCCGGCTCTGAAGCTCGAAGGCCATTATCTTGCCCTGGCGACTTTCGCGCTCGCGATTGCCGTGCCGCAGATGCTGAAGTATCGGCATCTCGAGCCGATCACCAACGGTGTGCAGGGGCTGAACCTGATCAAGCCGGATGCGCCTTTCGGGCTTCCATTCACGCCGGATCAGTGGATGTATCTCGTCGTGCTGGCGACGGCGGTGGTGATGTTCTGGCTCGCTCGCAACCTGCTCGACAGCCGCATCGGCCGGGCGATGCGCGCCATCCGCGATCACGGTCTCGCAGCCGATACGATGGGCATCGACACGCGGCAGATCAAGACGATCACGTTTGGGGTGTCGGCTCTCTACACGGGTGTCGCGGGAGCCTTGCATGCGATTATCTTCGAGTTCGTGTCACCCGACAGCTTCCGGTTCGAGCTGTCGATCGCGCTGCTCGTCGGCGCCGTGGTCGGCGGGATAGCATCACTGCCGGGTGCCATTATCGGCGGCATCTTCGTGCAGGTGATCGAGAAGTACGCCGATGCGCTGACGAAAGCGATTTCGAAGAGCGTGCACTTGCCGATCGAACTCCAGCCATGGACCATCTACGGCATCGCGCTGATTGCGCTCATGTACCTTATGCCGACCGGGATTGCCGGTGGTCTTGCCGCGCTCTGGACCCGTGTCTCAGGACGCGGCGGCCGACCATCGGGTTAAAGAAGCTGCCGGGATGCCGGGTCCGGAGCGGCGCGAAGGCGGGTGCAAAAAGAGAAGGAGGCAAGACCATGAAGTTCTCTGCATGTCGCTCGGCGCTGATGATGACGGTCGCAGTAGCTTTCGTATTCGCGCCTCCGGCCATGGCGCAGAAGAAGTACGACGCGGGCGCCAGCGATACCGAAATCAAGATCGGCAATACCAATCCCTACTCGGGCAACGCGTCGGCCTACGGGAACATCGGCAAGACGATCGAGGCCGTCTTCAAGATGGTCAATGACAAGGGTGGCATCAACGGGCGCAAGATCGACTTCATCACCTACGATGACGGTTATTCGCCGCCGAAGACGGTCGAGATGGTTCGAAAGCTCGTCGAGGAGGACAAGGTCCTTTTCGTCTTCAATACGCTGGGAACGCCGCCTAACTCGGCAATCCACAAATACATGAACTCGAGAAAGGTGCCGCAACTCTTCGTTGCCACCGGCGCATCGAAGTGGGGGCAGCCGAAGGAGTTTCCGTGGACGATGGGCTGGCAGCCCGACTACGCGACCGAGGCGTCGATCTACGCGAAGCACATCCTGTCGACCGTGAAAGATGCCAAGATCGGCATCCTAATGCAAAACGACGACTACGGTAAGGACTACTACAACGGCTTTCTGCGCGGACTGGGCAAAGAGAACGAGAAGCTGATCGTGCACCGGGCGACCTACGAGGTCACCGATCCGACGGTGGACAGCCAGATGATCGCGCTGAAAAATTCCGGCGCCAACGTCTTCTTCAATATCACCATCCCGAAGTTCGCGGCGCAGGCGATCAAGAAGGCCGGCGAAATCGGATGGAAGCCCGTCCACTACCTCAACAACGTATCGTCGTCGTTCGCCACCGTCTTCAAACCCGCCGGACTCGAGGCGTCGCAAGGCATTATTCTGGCGCTCTATCGCAAAGATCAGGCCGATCCGCAGTGGAAGGACGCCGCCGATATCGCGGCGTGGCGTGAGTTCATGGCGAAGTACATGCCGTCCGCCAACATCGCTGACGACGGCCACAACTACGGCTATTCGGTCGCCCATACGTTAATCGAGGTGTTGAAGAAGGCGGGGGACAATCTGACCCGTGAGAACGTCATGAAGCAGGCCGCGAGCATCCAGGGGTTCGAGGCGCCGATGCTTCTGCCCGGGATCAAGGTCAACACGAGCGCGACGGATTTCTATCCGCTCGAGTCCGTGCGTCTCGCTCGGGTCAAGGGTGAGAGCTTCGAACTGTTCGGCGACGTGATCGCCAACGAGAGCAAGTAGCCTCGGGGAACGCGTGTGCTTGGACTACGGCCATCGGGGGCGTGCTCCCGATGGCCGCATTCGTCTTGCTGGCATTCAGCTGCGGGCCTTTCCTGGTCTGACTGGCAATCGTGATAGCCCTCGTGCGATCAGGCTGTCGTGCCAGACGGGCGGCGTTTCCCCCAGCGTCAGATCGGGGAAGCGTTCGAAAAGGCGTGGCAGAGCGATGCGCGCCTCGAGGCGGGCGAGTTGGGCGCCGATGCAGAAATGCGCGCCCTGTCCGAAGGTGAGATGGCGGTTCGGCTGGCGGCCGAGGTCGAGGCTGTCGGGGTTTTCAAACTGCGCTGGATCGCGGTTGGCCGCATTGATCATGGCAAACACGCGGTCGCCCTCGCGCAGCGTCCTGTCACCGATCTCATGTGTGACGCGCACCACGCGGCTCATCGAATTGGAAGGCCCGTCGAAGCGGAGAAACTCCTCGATGGCGGTGCCTGCATTCTCGGGATTGGAGACGAATCGTGTGCGTGCTTCAGGATCGCGCAGGAGCATCAATGTCGAGTTCGAGAGGAGGTTCGTCGTCGTCTCGTGACCGGCAAAAAGGAGCAGCATCGCAGTGGCCACGAGCTCGTCCTCGGACAAGCGATCGTCGGCGTCACGGGCGGCAATAAGCAGACTCAAGAGGTCGTCATCCGGCGCTTCTCTACGCTCCTGAATCAGGCTTCGGAACAGCCCCGACATGGAGACCGCGCCGCGCCGCGCCCGCTCGTACTTGTCGGGTATCTCGCGGGCCGAGAAGAGAAACGACATGATGTCGTCGGACCAAGCTTTGATGTCGTGCAAGTGACGTTCAGGAACGTTCATGACGTGCATGATGACGCGAGCGGGCAGCTGCATGGTGAGTGCGCCGACGAGATCGGTCTCGCTGGGGCCGGCCGACGCGAGTTCGCCCAGAAGGCGCTCGGTCAGACCTTCGATGGCAGGGCGCCAGCTATTGAGGGTGCCGGGCAGGAATGCCTTGGCGACGAGCGCGCGGACACGCGTGTGGCCCGGGGGGTCGCGAAAGACGATCCAGAGCGAGAGATAGCGCATGGCCTCGGCGAGCGTCGATCGGCTGGGCTCGGGCAGGTTCGCGTAGAATGGGGTCAGGCGATCAGGAGACATTTCGTCGGCGGACGAGAGCGCACGAGCGACGTCGTCGTAGCGGGTGAGGATCCAAGACTTGAGGGCAGGACTCCAATGGACCGGGTCGCGATCGCGGAGCGCGGCGAACTGGGGATAGGGATCGGCGCGGGTGGCAAGGTCGTTCGGTGTATAGCTCACGGGCATGTGCGGTCGCTTCCTCGTCCTCGGCATTGACCAACAGCGTCTTGTTGCACGCCACAATCCGTGACGCGTGAGAAAGGTGCCTTGTTGTCGCAGCGGACCCCCGATAAGCTCAAGCTCTAAGCGGACGAGGAGCCGCGTGTGCAAGCGATATTGGGAGGACGTTCGATGGCTAAGATCACGCGACGTGGATTCATTGCGACAGGAGCGGGCGGCGCTATTGCTGCTACCAGCGGTGGCCTAGCTGGAATCCTTGCGTCCGGGAGGGCGCCGGCGATCGCGCAGACGACCACAGTACACTGGCTGCGCTGGAACGACTTCGTGCCGGCTTGCGACGCAGCGATCCGGGAGAAGATCCTGCCGGAAGCCGAGAAAGCGCTCGGCATCAAGGTCAACTTCGAGCGGGTCAACGGCAACGATCTGCAGCCCCGCATTACCTCTGCGATCCAGTCGGGGGCTGGCCCCGACATCATCATGCTGTTCAACAACCACCCCCATCTCTATCAGGCGAGCCTCGTCGATCTGACGGACATCGCCACTGAGATCGGCAATGCGCAGGGCGGCTATTACAAGATATCCGAAGGCAATTGCGGTGCCGGAGGAAAGTTCTTCTCGATGCCGTGCAATATCATTGGAGCGATGACGGCTCACCGCAAATCGTGGTGGGGCGAGGTCGGCATGCCGAACGGCCCGAAAACCTGGGACGAATACCGCGAGGGCGGCAAGAAGCTGAAAGCCAAGGGCTTCCCCATCGGCCAATCGCTGGGCCAATCATTCGGCGATCCACCGACATTCGCCTATCCGTTCCTCTGGTCTTTTGGCGGCCGCGAGGTCGACGAGGCTGGTAAGGTCATCATCAATTCCAAGGAAACGATCGAAGCGGTCAAGTACATGACCGCTTTCTGGAAGGACTCCATGGACGAGGGCGGCCTCGCCTGGGACGACGCCTCCAACAACCGTGCTTTCCTTGCGGGCACGATCTCGGCGACGCTCAATGGCGCCTCGATCTATATCGAGTCGAAGCGAAAGCCGGACCAGTACAAGACCGATCAGGGAACGCCGCTGAAGGACGACATCTTCCATGTCCCGCTGCCTGCGGGCCCTAAAGGTCAGTTCGCCTTCCATACGTTCCAAAGTCACGTCGTGCCGAGCTATTCGAAGAACCAGAAGGCAGCGAAGGAACTGCTCAAGTTTTTCCACACGGAAGCCAATTACGACAAGTGGTTCAGCGTCGGGCAAGGCTTCCATTCCGGTGCCACTCTGTCCTGGGAAAAAAGCAAGCTCTGGGACGAGGACAAGGTGATGGAGCCGTACCGGGTCGCGGGCAAGCTGGGCCAGACACCGGGCTTTGCGGGACCGCCTAACGCCAAAGCGGCCGAGGTGCTGACTAAATACCTCATCGGAAACATGTTCGCGGGCGCGATCAAAGGTCAATCCGCGGAGGATGCGGTCAAGGCCTGTGAGGATCAGCTCAAGAGAATCTACGTCTGACGCATCAGGAGGGGCGGCTTCCTGGCCGCCCCGCTCTGCTTTTCAACCGAGCACCGCTGTTCGCAATTCAGAACGCGGCACCCGTGAGTGGTGACGCGCCCCTTGCATGGGAGGCTTCGAGCCGATGGCCGTGACGTCTGCCCAAACCGTGCCGATGCCCGCGGGACCGCCGAAGCGATGGCGACCGCTGGAGGACGAGCGTTGGCTCGCCGCAGTGCTGCTGTTGCCGACGATGGTGCTGTTGGGCCTGTTCATCGCTTACCCATTCGTCCGCGGCATCCTGCTGTCGGTTTCGAACTCGCGGGTCGGGGTGCCGGGCGAGTATGTGGGGCTCGAGAACTTCTCGCGCCTGATGAGCGATCCGATTTTTCACGCCGTCGTCTGGAATACCTGCTGGTATACGCTGATCACTACGATATTCAAGCTTGCGCTCGGATTGTGGCTGGCACTGCTTCTCAATCGCAGTTTCAAATTCAAAGCGTTCACGCGGGCCTTCATTCTCCTGCCCTTCATCATTCCCACAGTGCTTTCGACTTTCGCCTGGAAATGGATGTTCGATCCGACCTTCAGCGTGTTGAACTGGATGCTGTATCAGGTCGGTGTCATCAGCAAGAGTGGCGGCCTCAACTGGCTCGGCGACCAGCATTTGGCGATGTGGTCGATCATTATCGTCAATATCTGGCGCGGCGTGCCGTTCTTCGCCATCTCGTTGCTGGCCGGACTGCAGACCATAAGCCCCGACCTCAACGAGGCCGCGGCGATCGATGGCGCAAAGCCGTGGCAGCGCTTCATTCACATCACCTGGCCGCTCCTGCTGCCCGTTACGATGGTCGTCGTGCTGTTCTCGGTCATCCAGACATTCGCCGACTTCCAGATCGTCTATGTGATGACTGGTGGCGGGCCGGCTAACGCTACGCATCTGTTTGCGACTTATGCCTATCAGATGGGCGTCGGAACAGGGCTTCTCAGCCAGGGTGCTGCGATATCGCTCGCGATGTTCCCGATCCTGTTCCTGATCGTGATCGTGCAGCTCATTTACATCCGTCGAGTGGAGACGCGCTGATGATCGAGGGCGCCGCATGGCGGAGATGGGTGTTCTTCCGGATCCCGCTCGCACTGTTCCTGATTTTTCTACTGTTCCCTTTCTACTGGATGGTCATCACCACGTTCCGGCCGGACAGCGAACTCTACATCGCCTGGCAGCGGCCGAACTATACACCGTTCTGGACGTGGAAGCCGACACTCGCTCACATCCAGTATCTATTCGACGAGACGTCGTTTGGGACATGGCTGTGGAACACCATGTTCATCTCGATTTGCTCGACGATCATCTCGCTCTTCTGCGGCGTGCTGGCGGGCTATGCGCTATCGCGCTTGAATTTTCCATTCGCAGGTGGGCTCGGTACAGCCATCTTCGTCACCTACCTCGTGCCGCAGACTCTGCTGTTCATTCCGCTTTCTGAAATCATCCGAAACTACAAGCTCGGGGATACGCCTTGGGCGCTGATCCTGACCTATCCGACCTTTCTCATTCCGTTTTGTACATGGCTGATGATGGGTTTCTTCAAGTCCATCCCCAAGGAACTGGAGGAGTGCGCACGGATTGACGGGGCCTCGCGCTGGAAGGCGATGGTCTACATCATCCTTCCGGTGGCTGTTCCGGGGATCCTGTCAGCGGGAATTTTCGCATTCACGCTATCCTGGAACGAGTTCATCTATGCGCTGGTGTTCCTATCGTCGCCCGAGCAAAAGACAGTACCCGTGGGCGTGGTATCGGAGCTCATCCGTGGCGATGTGTTCTTCTGGGGTGCGCTGATGGCGGGAGCCTTGCTCGGCTCGATCCCGGTGGCGATCGCCTACTCATTCTTCGTCGAACACTACGTTTCGGGCCTCACTGGCTCGGTCAAAGGGTGAGGTGCAAGACGCATGGCCAACGTATCGATCCGCGAAGTCCACAAGCGCTACGACGATTTTCATGCGGTGAAAGGTGTGTCGCTCGAGATCAAGGACAAGGAGTTCCTGGTGCTCGTCGGACCGTCGGGATGTGGGAAGACGACGACCTTGCGGATGGTCGCCGGTCTCGAAAGCATTACGCAGGGCGACATACTGATCGGGGACACGATCGTCAACGAGCTGCCGCCGATGGACCGGGACATCGCGATGGTGTTCCAGAACTACGCGCTCTATCCGCACATGAGCGTCTACGACAATATGGCGTTCGGCCTGAAGATGCGGAAGTTCGATAAGGCCGAGATCAAAAAGAGGGTCGAGAACGCGGCCGACATTCTCGGCATCAAGGATCACCTGACCCGCAAGCCGCGACAACTCTCAGGCGGCCAACGCCAGCGAGTGGCGCTCGGCCGCGCCATCGTGCGTAATCCGCAAGTGTTCCTCTTCGACGAGCCACTGTCGAATCTCGACGCCAAGCTGCGCGTGCAGATGCGCGTCGAGATCAAGAAACTGCACCAGCGCCTCGCGACGACTTCGATCTACGTGACGCACGATCAGGTCGAGGCCATGACGCTCGGTGACCGCGTCGTCGTCATGAAAGACGGTCTCATCCAGCAGGTGGGCGAGCCGCTGGAACTCTACAATCATCCGGCCAACAGGTACGTCGCCGGCTTTATCGGTTCGCCGGCGATGAACTTCGCCGACGTGATCATTCGGAGCGTCGGAAGCGGTCTCGTTGCGGAGAATGCAGCCATGCGGATCGCGGTGCCAGAAGCGATGAAGGGCCGGATGGCAGCGCACGCGGGCAAGTCGGCGATACTCGGGATCCGACCGGAAGATCTCAGAATGGCCAACGGCTCCGATGCGGCCGAGCACACGTTCGAGGCAGTGGTCGAGGTGGCTGAGCAACTCGGCTCGGAGGTAATCCTCGACCTGACCGTGGGATCATCCAGCATGGTGGCAAGCGTCGAGCCGACGGTGAAGGTGCGGCCTCAGGAGAAGGTCCGGCTCGCGATCAACCCGGTGGGCCTCCGGTTTTTCGACGCGGCCACCGAATCGGCCATCTGACGGGAGCGACGCGTTTGCGCGGTATCAACGTCGTCTATGGCGTCCGACCTAGTGTCGGATTGACAAATGGGAGACGAGGGCGATGACGCGCGCTTTGGCATTGGCAGGACTGATCGCAGCCGCCGCTCTCACGGCGGGGGGGCCTGCTGTTTGGGCCCAGGCGCAAGAGGGCTGGGAGGCAACGCTCAAATTGCAGCTGGATTTGGAGAAGAAGTGCCAATTCGAGCGGCTGATCTCAGTGCGTCAACTCCCGGTCGAGGGGCTCGGCGGTCTCGAGGGGCGCGTGCGTTGTCACGACGGCCGGGAGTTCGATTTCCTGCGGCAGAAGGCGCACCAGAAGTTCGAGTTGCGGCTGTGCATGCCGGCCGTCTGCTGAGCGATTTAGGATTCGTCCGGCCTGTCTCCGAAGGGCCGCTCGTGCGTGCCGAGTGCGTCTGCGAGGCGTGTTTTTGCCGCTCCAGGGCGGAGTGGCTTCGGTTGACTGGCGTGTGGGGCCCAAGCGGTGAGGGTGACGATTTCAAATGTGGTCCGGACGCGGCCATCGGGTCGACCGTGCCTCTCCTGGTAGATCTCCAGCGCCCGTTCCAGGGTGCCGCGCCGGAGGGGGACGCGCCGTCGTTGAACCAGCATGTTGGCCCACCCCATTGATCTCAGGTCACGCATGAGATGGATGGGGCTCTGATAGCCGACCTCGACGATCTCGCTGTCGGCAACCGGAAGCGCGAAGCCCGCGCGCTGTAGGAGGGCGCCTAGCTCGCGGACATCGGCGAATGGGGCAACACGAGGCGAGGCGCCGCCAGTCGTCTCGGTCTCAGCGATGACGAAAGCCTCTCGCAACTCATGGAGGGTGGTCCCCCCGAGCAAGGCCGCGAGCAGCAGGCCGTCGGGCTTTAGAGCGCGACGGACTTGCAGCAGCGCTCCGGGGAGATCGTTCACGAGCTGCAAGGCCAGGCTGGAGACGACGAGATCGAGAGAGGCGTCGCGGAAGGGGAGTGCCTCCTCATCGGCCACGACGCGTGGAGAACCTGCATAGGCGACGAGATCGGGGGAGATGTCAGCGGAGACGAGAATCGAGCTTCCGACACCGGCCGCGCGCAGCGATTTGCCTAGGGTGCCGGAGCCGGCACCGAGGTTGAGTACGACTGGGAAGTCACGACGGATCAACCCCAGCCTCTCGACGAGATCCTCGGCAACACGCTGATGAAGGAAGTCAGTGTCGGCGACAGCGCCGGCCAATCGATTGCGTCTGGCCGCCAGCAGGCCGCGATCGAAAATACTGTGCGGGCTCAAGGTTTCGCTCACAGGAGGCGCTCTCCCAACTGCATCGAACGTCGTGGGGACAAAGGCTCGACGGCTGAAGCTCAGGCCGCGTATCGTCCAGCTGTCTCCGGTCCTCGTTCATTAGCAGAGATAACGCAGATGGCAGTGCAGATAGCGCGTTCGGCGATCGAACAGGTGGTGGCGCGGATCGCCGATATGATCGTGCCGCCGGTTTGCCTTGCCTGTCATGCGCGTCTCGACCGGCAGGATAGTCTCTGTGGGACCTGCTGGCAGGGCGTTGCTTTCATCCGGGCGCCACTGTGTGAGAGGCTCGGCATACCGCTCCCGTTCGGACCAGCGGATCGCGGTCTCGTATCGGCGGCTGCGGCGGCGGATCCGCCGGCCTGGGGACGCGCCCGGGCGGTGGCCGTCTACGAAAGCGGAAGTGTGATCGCTGGGCTGATCCACGGAATGAAATATGCCGATCGCCACGATGCCCGGCGAATGCTCGGCAAATGGCTGGTGGAAGCGGGACGGGAGCTTCTTGCAGACGGGGATTGTCTCGTGCCGGTACCGCTCACGCGACGGCGGTTGATCCAGCGCCAATTCAACCAGTCGGGCCTGCTGGCTCGAGAGGTCTCCAGGCTCAGCGGTGTCCAGTGGCATTCGCTCGTCCTCACAAAGGTCCGGGAGACTGAGCCTCAGGTCAGTCTTTCCGGAGTGGCGCGACGCGAAAATGTCCGAGGCGCGTTCGCGGTTCCGCCACACAGGCGCGGCGCGATCGAGGGGCGCAAAGTCATCCTGATCGACGATGTGATCACGACCGGAGCGACGGCCGAGGCGGCGACAAAAGCACTTCTCGCTGCCGGGGCGGCTACAGTGGATGTGCTCGCCGTTGCCCGGGTGACAACACCGGACGTGGCTTCACCTTGACGTTGCGCCCTGGCGCCATTTGCCTACATAAATGAGCGTTCCAACGAGATGTGAGCTGTCCATGAGCAAAGTGACGATCTACACGTCGTCCTACTGTCCCTATTGCATCAGCGCCAAGAGGTTGCTCGACAAGAAGGGTGTCAGCTACGAAGAGATCTCGGTCGATGGGCGGAGCGCCGTTCGGGCTGAGATGACTGCCAAGGCCGGTGGCCGATACACTGTGCCACAGATCTGGATCGGGGAGAGGCATGTGGGAGGGTGCGACGACCTTTATGCCTTGGAGGACGCGGGGCGACTCGATCCCCTGTTGCACGGCTGAAGTCGACGCCCGGGCTTTGAAAATGGTGCAAGCGCCTAAAAAATAAGCCGAAATTCATTATTTTGCGCGTGCACCCCTAGCCGACGACGCGGTGACTGCGTCATATACATAGATTGTTTTCGCCGATTATCGGACACGGACCGCGGCGGGCCGTGGTAAAGTCATTGGCCATGTCGCGCGGGCGATCCACCAGTGCGGCAATGGAGTTCCACGACGGAGGCTGAGCGTTCAATGATCCGCTATCGACTGGCTTGCCCGAAACGGCACGAGTTCGAGGCTTGGTTCCCGTCGAGTGAGGCGTGCGACACCCAGGTGAAGAAGAAGCTCGTTGCGTGCCCGAGTTGCGGCTCGACAAAGGTCTCGAAGGCTCTCATGGCGCCGAACGTGGTCACCAGCGAGCGCAAGGCCAAACGCCCGGGCCGGCAACGCAAGACTGCGGAAATCGACGCGCCGGCAGCGACTCGCCAAGGTGAGCTGGCGGCGCCCGTCGCGACCCACATGCTGAGTGCTCCGCAACGGGAAATGCTTCAGCAACTCAAGACGATGCGCGACAAGATCCTTGCGGATGCCGAGTACGTGGGACCGCGTTTCGCGGAGGAGGCTCGTAAGATCCATCAAGAGGAAGCATCGGGGCGAGGGATTTACGGTGAGGCGAGCCCGGATGAAGTGAAGGAGCTTGCCAGCGAGGGGATCGACGTGTTCCCGATCCCGGTACTGCCTGAGGATCACAACTAACTTTCGGCGGTCGTGAGTGGCGAATTCCGGGCACCAGCTCGGCAGGCGTGGCGTCACGTCGGCTCGCGATTCCTGCGGCGCGAACGATGCGCTGCGAAATTGATGCGGAACCGATCACTGAGTCCTTCCCGCGCGACCGTTCTGCGCGCTATAGTTCCGTCATGCTCCAGTCGCGTACAGAGGTGAGGGTGCGGAAGGGAATGCAGCGAGATGCTGCCTCCCTGGCTGCTGTGTTTCGCGAATCCTGGCTGGTGGCCTACCGCGGGATCATCCCCCAACTGCATCTCGAAAGCATGATCCGTCGGCGCGACAAGGCGTGGTGGCAGAATGCGGCGCGAGGCTCAGACGGACTTCTGGTGCTCGAGGTTGCGGGCAAGGTGGCTGGCTACGCCACTTTCGGGCGTGCACGCGGGCGTGGAAAATACCAGGGCGAGATCTATGAGATCTATCTGCTGCCGAGCTATCAGGGGCTGGGCCTCGGCGAGCATCTGTTTGAGGGCGCGCGTTATGCTCTCGACGAGCGCCGCCTCAACGGTCTGATCATTTGGGCCCTCGCCGGGAACGAGATCGCCGCCGATTTTTACTGGCGGCGGGGTGGTCGACCGGTCGGCAAGACCACCGAGAAGGTGGGTGGCGTGGTGCTCCAGAAGATCGGTTACGGGTGGTCGTGACCGGGCGCTGACAATCGATCGAGCGTCGCAGCCAGCGGTTCCGGCAGTGGCAGACGACCGACCTTCACCTACATGGGGCTGCGGCCTTGTTTCCCGGCGCGTTTTGGCTCATTTCGGCAATCGAAGCTCCGCGCTTCGCCATCGGCGATGGCGCGTGCAAGAACGATGGCCTGCGGATTGGCCAGCGCGTCGATGTGGGCCACGTGGCAGTCCTCGGTCGGGCTCACTTTGGTGACGACGAGCACTTGGCCGGAGCCTCGGTCATTGCGCGTGAAGTAGCGCTGGATGGTCGCGAACGGCAGGACCTTGCCGTCTCGCTTGATGAAGCGCCATTCGAGCGTGGCACGCCTGGATTTACCGCGGAAAAGGGTATTGAACGCACCGAGTGTTTGCTGGGCTGCGCGTCGCTTTTCCGGCTGGCGGCCGACACTTACGAACGTCCTCAGATCGCCTTCCCCGATGTAGACAGGATAGTCTTCCAGCCCCGTGCAGAGCCAAGCTCCGCCGTCGGGGTGGGAACTCGTCTGCCGACATTCGCGCAGATCAATTGTCGTGTAGAGGCTCTTCAGCGGATTAGCGTGCGCCGGCAGAGCCAGCGAAAGCGCGATCGCAAGTGTTGTCAATGTCAGCCGAGCGCGCATTGTCCCGCCGCCTCCGTGTCAGCTTGAAAGTCCATTCCGCGCTGTCTTAGCGGTGCCGAGACACACCCTGAGGGCGAGCCAACCGGAATTCGAGCTTAGCGAAAATCTAGCATGCGACGAAAAGCGGAATGTGGCAGCGCTGAGGAATTCAGTTGATCGAGCCACAGCCACCGCGGAGTCGAGCTCAATGCGCATCGATGCCATTCCCATCGGGAAAAGCCCACCAAATGACGTCAATGTCATCATCGAGGTTCCGGTCGGCGGTGAGCCGATCAAGTACGAACTCGACAAGGCGTCCGGAACCCTTTTCGTCGATCGGTTCCTCTACACGCCCATGAGGTATCCAGGGAATTATGGGTTCGTGCCTCATACGTTGGCCGCGGATGGTGATCCCATCGACGTTCTCGTCTGCAATACGCGTGCGATCGTTCCGGGCGCCGTCATGAACTGCCGGCCCGTCGGTGTTCTGCTGATGGAGGACGATGCTGGCGGAGACGAGAAAGTGATTGCGGTACCCTCAGCCAAGATTACGAGGCGTTACGAGCGGGTCCACAGTTATGCCGACCTGCCACAGATCACGCTCGATCAGATCCGGCACTTCTTCGAGCACTACAAGGATCTGGAGCCAGGAAAGTGGGTCAAGATCAGGGGGTGGGGTGATGCAGACGAGGCTCGACGCCTGATTGTCGAGGCGATCGATCGAGAGCGCGATGCCACGCGCACCTAGGCGCGAAATCGCCTAGCCGCGATGCAACCCATGCCGAGGGACGTACCGCACCCAAGCGGTACACTCCGGCGACCCTTCTGGCGCTGTCAGCGGGACAGCTCCTCCTTAACCTTCGCCGCCAACTGAGGAAGTGAGAACGGCTTGGCGAGGAATGCATAATGAGCGTCCGCGTCAAGACCGGTCTTGAAGCGGTCGTCGGGATAACCCGAGACGAAGATGACCTTGAGGTCCGGGCGCGATTTGCGCATCTCGGTCAACATGGTCGGGCCATCCATCTCCGGCATCACGACGTCGGAGACGACGATGTCGATCGGCTCCTGCTCGCTCGCGTAGATCTCGAGAGCCTCGAGACCTGTGGTCGCCTCGAGAACCACATACCCTTGGCGCTTCAACGCGCGGACCGCGAAATTCCTCACGGAGTCCTCGTCCTCGACGAGGAGCACGCGTCCGGTCCCCGTCAGATCACGGGACCGCTCGGGTTTGGCTACCGGTTGCGCTTCACCCGGCTCGGGGGCGACCGACGCCTGGGGTAGATGGCGCGGGAGGTAAACGCGGAACGTGGTGCCTTTGCCCAGCGTGCTTTCGGGGAAAATGTAGCCACCGGTTTGCTTGACGATGCCGTAGACCGTCGAGAGCCCCAGTCCGGTGCCCTTGCCCACGTCCTTGGTCGAGAAGAACGGCTCGAAGATCTTCGCCATGACCTCCGGCGTCATCCCGGTGCCTGTATCCTCGACCTCGATCAGAACATACTCGCCCGGCTGGACCGCCAACGACCGGAGCTTCAGGGACTCGCGCTCGGTGACATTGCGCGTCTTGACCGTAAGGCGGCCGCCATTCGGCATGGCGTCCTTGGCGTTGACGGCAAGGTTCATGATGACTTGGCCGAACTGCGTGCGATCTGCCTTGATCAGCCAAAGATCGCGACCGGTGACGAGCTTCAGGTCAATCTTTTCGCCGATGAGGCGACTGACGAGGACCGACAAATCGGTCATCACTTCGCCGAGTTCCAGGACCTCGGGAGTCAACGTCTGGCGGCGCGAGAAGGCAAGGAGCTGGCGAACGAGGCCGGCCGCGCGATTGGCCTCCTTCTTGATGTTCATTATGTCCTTATGGGCTGGATCGAACGGCCGGTGAGTCTGCAGCAACAGATCCGAGAAGCCGAGGATTGCCGTGAGGACGTTGTTGAAATCGTGCGCGATGCCGCCAGCGAGTTTGCCCACGGCCTCCATCTTGGTGGACTGTGCGTACTTGACTTCGAGCGCCTTCTGCTCGGTTGCATCGATGGCGTAGAGCATTGCGCTCTCGCCTGGACCCAGGCCGGCGCGCGTCGGGCTGACGAAGAGTCGGCGGGTGAACTGGCGCTCCGCACCAAAAGACACCTCGATCGGGGCTAGTGTCGCCCGTCCTGAGCGTGCCTCGGCCATCGCGGCATCGACGGCTTTGAGTGCCTCGGTATCGCCGGCGGCCTCAATCAGGGCACGTAAAGTTTTGGCCGGACCCAGACCGGCGTCGAAGAACATGCGAGCGAACGCGGCATTGAACGATTGGATGGCGCCATCCTGACCGAGTGTCGCGATGCCGAATGGGGCGGCATGAAACAGTCGCTCGAAGCGCGGTCCGCCGTCGTCGTTCTCCGAGCCGGCCGGGGTGCCGGAGCGTGAGAGGACGAGTGCGGAGAAATCGACTCCGCGCTCGCTTGAACCCCCGAGGCGGGCCACGATCTCGACCGGTATACCGATCCCGTCCTCACGGACGAGATCCAGGTCGAGGCGCACGACCTCTCCCGAGGCGCGGGCGAGGGCCGCACGGAGAAGTGCGTCGCCGTCACCGGCGACGATGTCTGCGAGGGACAGTTCCCGCGCGCGGGCTGCCTCTGCGTCGAGCCCCAGCCAACCGGCGAGCGTCGCATTGAGATGTGTGATGGTTCCGTCCAGACTGCAGCCGAACAGGCCGATGGGCATGGCCTCATAGCGTCCGATCTCGGCTTCGAGGTCGCGGACAGCCTCAGCTTCGTGAGCGCGCTCGCCCGAGATATCGGTGAGCTGCCACAGCCGCGACGCACGAGCGAAACGGTTGTCGCCGGATTTTACGGGACTGACAGCGAGACGCAACCAACGCCCCGAGCGGGCGCGATTGTCGAGATCGCGGATACGAAACTCCTCGCTTCGCTGCTCGCCGAGTTCGGCGGCTCGCATCAAGCGGAAGATGCACTCGGCCGCCTGAGGCTCGCCAGCAAACGCGACCTCGAGACTGCGTGCCTCGCCGTCCTGATCCGTTCCAGCGAGGTTGCGATAGGCGGCGTTGGCATAGACGATGCTGCCGTCACGGCCAGTGATCATGACGCCGGTGTCGATCAGCTCGCCAGCGATTGCCGCGATGCCTTCGCCGGAATCGTTGCTCGCTCCGATCCGGATGTGCCCCGCAGCAAGACCGAAGAGGAAGAAGCTGCCGACCATCCCGAGGATCGAGAGGATTGCGAGAAGTATCGGATCGCTGGCGCGAGCCGAGACAACAACTAGCGCCCCGAGGCCCAAGGCTGTCAGGATCGCGAGAACAACAAAGAGAACTCCCATCCCCGGCGTCTGCTCGGGGGCATTGGAGCCCACCTGAGCTTCGGGGCGGCGTACGTCTGTCCCGATCATGCGGACAGACATAGACTGATTCTGAAGACCAAAAGCCAATCCAAGGACTTCGACCACAGAAGAGTACAGCACGCGAACCGATACCACCTTGCCACCCCCGCACAATCAAGACCGGGCATCGCTGCCTCGAACCCGTCAACAACTCGATCATTAGAGTTAAAAGTGCGCTAAACATCTGCTAACGACGCGACCGGGCGAACGGCGCGTGCGTCTCTGGCGGCGCGCGCGTCACTGGTGATGCGGCCCGGACGAGGGACATCGGACCATGGTCGACCTTCTGCTGTACGTGATCTTGTTCGCGCTGATTGCACTCGGCGTGCTGGGCGGGGTGTGGTTCATGCGCAATTCGTCCGCTGGTCAGTCGTCGATGACGGCAATTTTTGGCGCGAGGCCGGACAAGCGGCTGGCCGTCGTCGAACACGCGAGTGTCGATGGCCGGCGACGTCTGGTGCTCGTGCGCCGCGACAATGTGGAGCATCTCATCATGACTGGTGGTCCGGTTGACGTGCTGATCGAGACTGGAATCGAGCCGGGACGTGGCGAAGCAAGTGTGGCGCGAACTCTCGGGACGGAGCGCGACGATACCCGCGAGCCTCCGGTATTCGGCCGGCAGAGCAGGAATGGGACTCGTCCGGCACAACCCATCGCGGAATAGTCGTCGCGTCGCAACGTCGACCGCGTTTGCGCGGCAAGCGAACAGCGTTTTCTATGCGCTGCCAAGACGGTCGACACACGCTCGCCGCAATTCCACGGTGCGGAGAGGGATGGCGGGGAGGTCACCGTCTTGCAAAGCCCTGCAATGAGCCTCACGGGCCACCGAGCACGACTTAGCCGCGCTCAGCTAGCGAATTGAAACTCCGATTCCGAGGGCATTCCTTGCGCACTTCGTCGAAGCTCGTTGCCGTCCTGTTGCTCCTGACCGGTCTCGTTACGCAAGCCGACTACTGGCCGGCGAATGCGCAGGCGCCATCGCCGCCCCCTGCTTCCGGCGTTTCCCCTGCGCAGCCGCAAGAGCCAGTGGCGGCTGCAGCACAGCCTCTCCCGTCGTCGCTGCCGCGCGAGGCCATCGAACCTGTCGAGCGCCTCGCGCGCAATATCGAGAGCGCCGAGAAGGCCATTCAGCAGCTCAAGGAACTCGAGGGTGAGTTGTCCCGGCTGCGCAGCGAAGTCGAGCGCATCATCTACGACTCGACGACGACCGCGCAGGCCCTGCGGCCACAGCTCGAGGAGGTCGAGAAGCAGATCGAGCGCCTGGGGCCGCCACCGGGCAAGGATCAACCGCCCGAATCCGCGACGGTTGTCGCAGAGAGGGCTCGCCTCAATGCCCTGAAGGCCAATCTCGACGGTGCGGTCAAGACGACCGAGCTGGCTTGGGTCCGCGCAAAGCAGCTGATCGATCGGATCACGGTGATTCGTTACCAGCTGTTCACGCGCAATCTGCTCGAGCGCCGCGACAGTCCCCTGGCACCAAGCGTCTGGCAAAATGTCGTCCAGCACTGGCCGACGATCGAAGGCCGGCTCGGGTATTACGGCAACGATTGGCTGACATGGGCCAGTCGGGTGAGCAACTGGCTCGCGCTGCTGGGGGTGGCCGTCGCTGCCGTCTATCTGTCGCTGAGATTGGGCCTGTCCCGAGTACTTGCACGTGCTCTGGTCAAACGTGACCCGTCCCCTAGTTTTTTCGAACGGACTCTCAAGGCGGCCTGGATAGCGCCCTTGCGGTTCGTTCCGCCGGCAGTCGCCGTGGCGATGCTGTACTTCGGGTTGTCCAGCCTGGATCTCCTGTTTTCTCCCTGGATCGGGCTCGCGGCGTCGGCCCTGGGCGGTCTGCTGGTCTATTCGGCCTCGGCGGCCCTGCTCCGGGTCTGCCTGGCCCCGCACCATCCTGGGTGGCGGTTGGTACCTGTTGCCGATCACACTGCCCGACGCATTCTTTTGCTTCTCGAGGCGTTTGTCGCGGTCTACGTGGTCGACATCGTGCTCGTCGAGCTCGGTCGGGCGATCTATGTGCCGCTCTCGGTTACAGTTACGAAGTCATTTTTGACCAGCTTGACGTTCGCACTCCTACTGGCGCTTCTGGTCATTACGCCGTTCGTTCCACAAACCGGGCCCGACCGGCCCGTCAATGGTCACGCCTACGTTCCGAAGCGGGTCACCTTGATGAGCCCGCTGTGGATGAAGTTGCCGTTGGCAGCGACGGCGGTGGCGATCGTTGTCACTTCGGTGCTGGGCTACATCGCCCTCGGCAGGTTCATTGCGCATCAGGTGGTGCTGTCCGGGACAGTGATTGCAGGCTGCGGCCTGCTCTACCTCGGTGTCAGGGCGGCGACGCGAGGGCGTGCAGACAATCGCGATCTGATCGGGCAAGCGCTCGAGACTCGTTTCGGCCTGACCGATCCAGGACGTCGGCGGCAGATCTCGCGACTGATCGAGGCGATGGCGACCGGGACGATCGCCTTGGCGGCCCTGCCGCTTCTCATGCTGCAGTGGGGGTTCTCGGGCGCCGACATCCGCGATTGGCTGAAGGCACTGCTCTTCGGTTTCGAGATCGGGCAGTTCAGGATCTCACTGGCTCGGATACTGATCGGCGTGGCTCTGTTCACCTCGCTGCTGTTCGTGACAAGGCTCCTGCAGCGTTGGTTGCGTGAGCAGGTGCTCACGCAACCTCGAGTCGACGCCGGTATTGCCAACTCGGTCGACACGGCGATCGGCTATGCAGGAATCGGATTGGCGCTACTCATCGCGCTCTCCTATGCCGGCCTCGACATCACGAGCCTCGCCATCGTTGCTGGCGCACTTTCGGTCGGTATCGGCTTCGGCTTGCAATCGATCGTCAACAACTTTGTCTCGGGTCTCATTCTGCTGGTCGAGCGGCCGGTGAAAGTCGGTGACTGGATTGTCGTCGGCAACGAGCAGGGCAATGTCCGGCGGATTTCGGTGCGCTCAACGGAAATCGAGACGTTCGACCGCGCCAGTCTAATCCTACCGAACTCGGAGTTGATCACGGGGCGAGTGTTGAACTGGACACATCGCAATCCGATGGGCCGGGCGGTTATCAAAGTCGAGGTTGTCCCCAATGCCGATCCCGAACTGGTGATTTCCATTCTCCGAGAAGTGGCGGCGGAAAACGCGGATGCGCTCAAGACGCCGGGTCCGGTGATAACTTTCGACCACTTTTCTTCCGCCTCGCTACAGTTCACGCTGCGCGTCGTTCTCGGCGATGTCTATCTCGGCGGCAAGGTTGGCACGGACTTGCGTTTGGCGATCCTGAAACGCCTCAGGAGCGAGAACATCCAGATGGTGAACACTGCTTACGACGTTCACCTCAGAGATCTCGATTGGGTCAAGGCTGCCGCGGCCAGGGTCGTGGAGCAAAGACGCGGTCCCGACGATGCTCCGCGAGGTGCTAATACCGGATCAAACGACAACGCCTGAGTAGTCGAAGCGAGGTAACGACATAGAAACGATCTTTATTCGCTTATGCATCCAATTGTGACGATCTAGCGCAACCGAAACTTAGAAGAATTGGTATTGAGTGCATTGCAACAAAAAAGAATCGGTGGAGCCCCGCCGAACCGAACGTGAGCGCAGGCACAGGCCATGATCAGAAGACTGCTCGACGGCCTCTATCTTGCCGCTGGATATCTGGCGGGGGCTTTTCTGATCGCGATCTTCTTGTTGATGATGGCTCTTTCCATCGGCCGCGAGATCGGCGTCAACGTCAAGTCGGGCGACGATTTCGCATCGTGGTGCATGGCGTCGATGGCCTTCCTCGGTTTGGCACATACCTTCAAATCTGGGGAGATGGTCCGGGTCGGCCTCCTGACGGAGCGTCTGACCGGCAAACCGAAATGGGCTGCCGAGGTCTTCGCGTTGGTCATGGCCGCCATCTTCACTGGCTACTTTGCGTGGCAAGCCGTGCTCATGACCTACACATCGTGGCTGATCAACGACACCTCGACGGGGGTTGTGGTCGTGCCGCTCTGGATTCCGCAGACCGGCTTTACCGCAGGGCTCGTCATTCTCTTCATCGCAGTCTTCGATGAACTGGTCCATGTGCTCCCAGGCAATAAGCCGCGCTATGAAAAAGATCCGCCGAAATCGACCGAAGAGGTGATCGAGCGCGCTGCGGCTGGGGGAGTGTAGCCGCATGGAACTCGGCATGATCGCGCTGGTGATCAGCGTACTCCTGGTGATTTTCCTGGCATCGGGCGTCTGGATTGCCATCGCACTGCTCGCGTGCGGGTGGGTGGGCATGCAATTCGCAGGCGGATCGATCCCTGCGGGCTCGGTCCTCGCGACGAAGATTTGGGGCAATGCCGCGTCGTGGGAACTTGCGGCGCTGCCGCTTTTCATCTGGATGGGCGAAATCCTTTTCCGAACACGGCTATCCGAGGAGATGTTTCGAGGGCTCGCCCCTTGGCTCGGCCGGGTTCCTGGCCGGTTGCTGCACGTCAATGTGCTTGGTTGCGGCATTTTCGGCGCCGTATCGGGTTCCTCGGCCGCGACGTGCGCGACGATCGCCAAGATCGCTTTGCCAGAACTCAAGAAGCGGGGCTATCCGGAGTCGATCGCACTCGGCTCGTTAGCCGGCGCCGGAACGCTTGGTATTCTCATTCCGCCTTCGATCACGATGATCGTCTACGCCGTCGCGGCGGAAGTCTCGATCCTACAGATCTTTCTCGCAGGCTTCCTTCCAGGCCTATTGGTGATGTCGCTCTACTCGGGCTACATTGCTGCTTGGGCGCTGCTGAACCCCGACAAAATGCCGCCGCGCGAAGCACGGATGGCGTTTCGCGACAAGATTAGAGAGTCGGCCAATCTCATTCCCTGCGCCCTTCTCATCATGTTCGTGTTCGCGGTGCTCATCTCCGGATTGGCGACAGCTACAGAGTGCGCGGCGTGGGGCGTCCTTGGTGCGCTCGGCATCGCCTGGTGGTCGGGTGCACTGAACCGGCGGGCGTTCTGGGACAGCGTAATGGGTGCAGCGCGGCTCACGGCCATGATCATGCTGATTCTGGCCGGCGCCTCGTTCATGTCCACGTCGATGGGCTACACGGGTATTCCGGTCGCGCTCGCCGGATGGGTCGATACGCTGCAATTGTCGCCGTACATGTTGATCGCGGCGCTGACAGTCATGTACATCATCCTCGGTACGGCGCTCGACGGCATCTCCATGATCGTGTTGACCACTGTGGTGGTTCTGCCGATGGTGCAGAAGGCCGGTTTCGATCTGGTGTGGTTCGGCATCTTCCTCATTCTCATCGTGGAAATGGCCGAAGTCTCCCCGCCCGTTGGATTCAATCTCTTCGTGCTCCAGACGATGAGCGGGAAGGACAGCAACACAGTTGCTTGGGCGGCACTGCCGTTCTTCCTTCTGCTGGTTGCGGCAGTCGCCATCGTCACAGTATTCCCCGACATCGTGATGTTCTTGCCTCGGCTCGTGTTCCCGGCCTGAGGAACCAAGGAGACTATCGAATGAACCTGCGCTCTACCCTCCTCGCCGCTATCACAGCCGCAGCCGTTTCGGTTGCGACTCTGTCCGCGACTGCGACGGCACAGACGAAGTGGAATTTGCCGGCGGCCTATCCGCCGTCGAACTACCATTCGGAGAATCTCGTCTGGTTCGCCGAAGAAGTGAAGAAGGCAACCGACGGCAAGCTCGAGATCACGGTGCATGCCGGTGCGTCGCTGTTCAAGGCTCCCGAGATCAAGCGCGCGGTGGCGACGGGCCAGGCGCAGATGGGAGAAGTTCTTATCTCGATCCACGAGAACGAGGACCCTGTCTTCGGTCTCGACACGATCCCGTTTCTGGCTTCCAGCTTTGCCGATTCCTACAAGCTCTGGCAGGCGCAGAAGCCCGTGGTAGCCAAGAAGCTCGATAGCCAGGGCATCATGGTGCTCTACTCGGTGGCTTGGGGTCCGCAGGGCATCTACTCCAAGAAGGAAATCACCACTGTCGACGATATGAAGGGCCTCAAGATGCGGGCCTACAACGTTGGCACGACGCGCATTGCGGAGCTCGTGGGCGCACAGGCGGTGACTGTCCAAGCGGCGGAATTGCCGCAGGCGCTGGCGACGGGCGTGGTCAACGCGTTCATGACGTCGGGCTCGACGGGCTATGACAGCAAAGTGTGGGAGACCATGACGCACTGGTACGACGTCCAGGGATGGATCCCGAAGAACATCATCATGGTCAGCAAGTCGGCATTCGCCAGCCTGCCCAAAGACCAGCAGGATGCGATTCTCACCACGGCAGCGGCCGCCGAAGCACGCGGTTGGAAGATCGCCGAAGAGAAGGCGCAGTGGTATGTCGAGCAGTTGCAGGCGAAGGGACTTAAAGTGGTCCCGCCCAGCCCAGAGTTGAAGGCCGGCCTGAAGAAGATCGGTGATCAGCTGACCGAGGACTGGACCAAGCGTGCCGGCGCGACCGGTTCAGAGGTGCTCGAAACTTATCGCAAGTAGTGTTCCTGACTAAGAACGGACCAATGGATGGATTGATGCCCTGATCCCAGCCGATCAGGGCATCTTCGCGATGGCACGAGGCCTTTTCCCGCGCCAGCCTGCCGCAGGGCTCAGCAAATCCTTGTTGGCGCGGACGGAATGTGGCATCTAGCCGCCATCGGGCGCAGGGGATCAGTTTATTCATTTGTCCCTTTCTCGATGACACCATCTTCACGACGGCTACCGAGCGCTATCGCCCAGGCCCGTGCGATCGACCTGCCCCTGCGCTCCGCAATGCCCGCGTACGCCCGCCAGTGGGTGGATCGGGGCTCGACGAAGTTACGGAGACGTTTTTTTGCAAACGACCACGTTCGCTGAGCTCGGCCTCAGCGCCAAGGTGCTCGCCGCGATCGATGCGGCAGGCTATCCAGCGCCCACACCCATCCAGGCGCAGGCGATACCCGTTGCCGTGACCGGGCGAGATGTCCTCGGCATCGCTCAGACAGGCACGGGCAAGACCGCATCGTTCGTGCTACCGATGATTACCCGTCTGGAGACGGGACGGGCGCGGGCCCGCATGCCGCGATCGCTCATCCTGGCGCCGACACGCGAGCTCGCGGCCCAGTGTGCACAGAGCTTCGAAAAGTATGGGGTCAACCACAAGCTCGACGTCGCGCTGTTGATCGGCGGCGTCTCGATGGACGATCAGGTGCGAAAGCTCGACCGTGGGGTCGATGTCCTGATCGCGACGCCGGGCCGGCTGCTCGACCATTTCCAGCGTGGCCGCATCATGCTGATGGGGGTCGAAATCCTCGTCATCGATGAGGCGGACCGGATGCTCGACATGGGCTTCATCCCGGATATCGAGAAGATTTGCAAACTTCTGCCCCCAAGGCGGCAGACGCTGTTCTTCTCGGCGACGATGCCGCCCGAGATCACGCGGCTGGTCGACCAGTTCCTCAACGATCCGGCACGGATCGAGGTGGCACGGCCGGCGACGACGGCAAAGACCATCACGCAGCGGTTCTGCTATTGCGACAGCGCCGAGGACTGGGCGAAGCGTGAGGTGTTGCGCGAGCTGCTGCGTTCCCTCGACGTGCGTAACGCCATCATCTTTTGCAATCGCAAGAAGGATGTGGCGATCCTGCTCAAGTCGCTGACCAAGCACGGTTTCAATGCGGGCGCGCTGCACGGCGACATGGATCAGATGAGCCGTATGGCGACCCTGGACAAGTTTCGTGCCGGCGAGATCGCATTTCTGGCGGCATCGGACGTCGCCGCACGTGGCCTCGACATTCCCGATGTGAGTCACGTGATCAACTACGACGTGCCCTGGCAGGCCGACGATTATGTGCACCGGATCGGGCGTACGGGGCGCGCCGGCAAGGAAGGGTTCTCGGCGACGATCGTAACGAGTGACGACATCAAGGCGATCGATTCCATCGCTAAGCTGATCGGCGAGGAACCCAAGTGGATTGGTGAGCCACCGGACGAGGCAGCGTTTGCCGATGGGCGCAGTCGCAAGCGGCGTGGCCGCGGCGCGCCCGCGGTGCGCGGGCGGCCGGAAGCTCGCGGTGGTCGCAGTGGGGATCGTGGTGAGCGCGGTTCCCGGCGAGATGTTCCCGAGCGGCGCGAGGCGTCGCGTCGTATCGCACGAACGGACCGACCGGAGATCGGCGATCAGCCCGAGATTGCCGATGATTCGATCATCGCATCGCGGCGGCCCGTCCGCAGGCGCGAGCGGGCGCCGCAGGAGGGCGACGTGCGTCGCGACGAGGCGACTCGCGTCGAGAGGGCTGCGCCCGAGGCGCGGTCCGAACGTCAAGCGCAGCGTCCGGAGCACCGCTCCGAAAGGCCGCCGGCACCGCCGCAGCGCGGTGGTGAGACTCGAGGGACTGAGGGCAAAGGCGGTGGCCGCAGCGCGGGAAGAGACGGCCGGGGCCATCAACGAGGTGGCGACGAGGCCACGCCACTTGCCTTCGGTGATCACATGCCTGCGTTTCTCAAGAGACCGGTGCGGGTCAGCGCTGACTGACCGCGAGCCGGAGCCGGGCGACTTCCCAGCAATGGAAAGGGGCCCGGCCAGAAACGTCTTCATCGGCGTTCCCTGGCGAGGTTGCGTCCGAGCGGGATGACCGCTGCTGTTGACACCGGAAGGGTCGACCGGCCGCCTTGGTTGTGCAGAGCCGGGGGACAACTCGAACGACGGCTTGCGGCGCGGCGAATCTGGGCCTGAAGTGCACGGCGCGGGTCGGTCAGTTGTTCTCGGCGACTGGGGACAGCTACAGAAGACCGCTGCGGCGGAGCAGATCAGCAAGGAGGGCCGGCCATGTCACCAGCGGAAGCCACGGCGCATATCTGGCAGCTGGGGGGCGGCGCGCTGACGGCGCTCGACGGAGTCGCGTTGAGGGGCCACGAGCCTGCTCTGCCGTCCACGTTTGCCGTCGGGACCATGGCGCAGGCAACGATTGCGGCGAGCACATTGGCGGCCGCTGAATTCTGGTACGAGCGCACCGGCCGGAGACAACTCGCGGCTGTCGATATGCGACATGCTGCGGCCGAGTTTCGCAGCGAGCGCTACGTGCACGTCGAAGGCAAGCCCCAACGTGAGATCTGGAACAAGGTGGCCGGCGTCTATCAGACGGGCGACGGCCGCTATGTCCGGGTTCACGCCAACATGCCTCATCACAGGGAGCGCACGCTGCGCTTCCTCGGCGCCGAGTACGACCGTGCCAGCGTCGCGGCCAAGCTCATGGACTGGGGCGGGGAAGCACTGGAGACGGCGGCTGCCGAAAACGGAATGGTCATCACGATGATGCGTTCGCCCGAGGAATGGCGTGCGCATCCTCATGGGCGGGCCGTCGCCGAGTTGCCTCTGTTCGAGATCATTCGCATCGGTGATGCCCCGCCGCGAAAGCGCGACGCTGGTGCGCAACCGCTTACGGGCATTCGCGTGCTCGATCTGACCCGGGTGATCGCCGGGCCGGTTTGCGGACGCACCCTTGCCGCGCACGGCGCGGACGTGCTGTCCGTGACGGGGCCTGGAATTCCGGACATCGAGACTCTGATCATGGATGGTGGGCGCGGCAAGCTGCGCGCGGAGGTCGATCTCGCACAGAAGTCGGGTAAGGAGACCCTCCGGTTACTGGCTCAGCAAGCGGATGTGTTCGTCCAGGGATATCGGCCCGGCGCCATCGCGGCGAAAGGTTTCGCGCCCGAGGCGGTTGCCGAGCTTTCGCCGGGGATCGTCTGCGTCTCGCTATCGGCCTGGGGACATTCGGGACCATGGGCAGAACGGCGCGGCTTCGACAGCCTCGTGCAGAATGCCAACGGGTTGAATGCTGCCGAGGCTGTTGCTGCGGGTATTGCAGGGCCGAAAGAGCTGCCATGTCAGGCGCTCGATCACGGTACCGGATTCCTGATGGCGACAGGGGCCATGATGGCTCTCAAGCGGCAGGCGCAAGAGGGCGGCTCCTGGCTCGTGCGCGTTTCCTTGGCGCAGACCGGCGAATGGCTATGGAAACTCGGTCGGCTGCCTGTCGAATGCCTGAGTGGGGCAGATCCGACGCGCGCCGACGTCGCCGATCTGATGGAGATTTCCGAATCGGGCTTCGGCCGCATGACGGCGGTGCGCCACGCCGGACACCTTTCCGAGACGACTGCCCGCTTCGCGAGACCCGCGATGCCGCTCGGCTCGCATCCGGCGAAATGGCCAGCGTGACAGGGACCGTAAGACATCGTTAAGGGGGCGCAGCTAGCGTAGAGCCATCCCCGGTTGCGGGGAACGGTGGTTCGACAGCGGGCATTTTCATGATCTTCGGGAAGCGCGCTACTGCGCCTGCAAGCCTGTCAGTGGTCGCCGGAAGAAGTCCGCAAGACAGGACAGCGACGGCCCGCGTCGAGGAATTACGCGACCATCTGCTGACATTGTTCGCGACTGCGCAGCGAATTGCCGATGCAGTGGACCAGCAGGGCGTCGTCCCGGTTCCAGTGATCGTAGACGATACCGACCCCGAGGCCGGTCCGTTTGTGCTCAAGGGGTTCCCTGAGCATTTCGTGACTCATGGCGCCAGCGGTATCGGCCATCTCACATACGGCTACAGGAATCCGCAAGGCGACGGCGCTGTCGATCCCAATGCGCAGTACCACCTGCAACAAATGACGGGCCAGATCCTCGCGTTCAACCTGTATTGCCAACGCGCTGAGCTCGAGGATGCGCTCGGAGTAGCGCTGCAGGCCCCCGATGTCGGGCCGACTGTCGACAGTATGCTGGTTCGGCTGGCATTTTTCTGTGCGCTCTTCGAGAATATGGTCACCATTCAGCCGCGGAACGGCTTGCTACCGCACGTCGACCTGCCACGGCAGCGCGCCAACTTGGACAGGTACCTCCTGATGGCCAGCGACAAGATGCTCGTGCCAAGCCGCCTGGAGGAACTGTTGCCGATCAAGGGGTGGCCGCTCATCGGCGTCGAATTGGCTTATGCGCCGCACGACGGCGACTACTTTATCAATGGCGTGTACTTCCCCGCGGAGCACGCACAAGTGCTGCTGGCAGCACAGAAGCGCGCCAAATCGCAACTTGCCGAAGTGGCTTAGCGCCTCTCGTCCAGTGCGGAGCCTTGGGTCCGTGTGCGGCGTCGGGCCTTTGTCAGCGATCCTGTTCAGCCAGCCGTGGCCGGCCCGAGATCGAACTCGCGCTGCCACGCCTCAGGAATGCGGCCGATGCGGCTGCGAACGGCCTCGGCCTGGGCCCGGCACAATATCCGCATATGGGCCCGTACGGGCGGCGGTAGTGCCGCTTGCTGACTGCGATTGAAGCGGCGGCCCAGCTCCGTGAAATGGTTGGCATCGAAGCGTGCGCCGATGAACCGGCAGACCTGCCGCAAGGCGCCGAGGCGGTCGGCGTGCATGTCCTCGTAGAATAGAACGAGGGTCTGATCGTCGCGAAAAACGGCGGCCATATCGTCGAGGGTCTGGGCGTAGTCGGCCAGCTCGCCGAAGCGCGGCTCGGCCAACATGGCGGCGATCGCCTCTGTCGACTGGCGGTTTGCGTCCAACCCGCGAGCCCGGCATTGGTGGAGCACCTGACTCCAAAGGCGGTCGACGGGATTGCGCATGATGAAGATGACCCGGGCTTCGGGCGCGAGCCGCTTGATATGGCTGAGACCGTCGATGCCGAGAATGGCGTATTCGGGCGTGATTTCACCGGCAAATGTGGCCGCGCCGCGATGTCGGAACAGGCCCCTGTACCAGTTGTCATCGATGGGGGAGGCCATGTAGTCGCGCCACCATTGGCGCTGGCCGAGATGCTCGGAAAAAAGACGCCACTGGGTCCACATTCTCTGGTGGTACTTGCGGTATCGCGATCGGCGCTTCTTCTGCGAGAGGTGCTGAGTGAGACCGCGGATATGGTCGAAGTAGTGGATCTCCTTCACCGGCGTGACGAAGATGTCCGGATGGCCAGCCAGCATGCGGGCCAGCCACGTCGTTCCGGACTTCTGTGCGCCGATGCCGACGAAGAAATTCTCGATGCCGCCGCTGCTCAAGGTCGCTGGTCCCCGTTCACGTTCGCCCGCCATCCCAGGGTGCTGCTTAACCTTCCGGACGATGGCTGACAACGACAACGCTTACGACGGTCCAGAGGACCGAGGTGGAGCAGCCTGGGCGGCTCAGTAGCGGAATTGCTCGGACAAGATGCGTTCGTCCAGGTTGTGGCCGGAATCGAACAACATGAGGATCTCAGTCTGCTCCGCCTCCTTAACGGTGACGTGGACGACGGAGCGCGTCTCGATGTTATCAGCAACGGCGCTCACGGGACGCTTGTCGGCCTCTAGCACCTCGATCTCGATGTAAGCGGCGGCGGGCAGGAGCGCGCCGCGCCAGCGACGGGGGCGGAACGCGGAAATGGGGGTCAGGGCCAGCAGGCGGGCGTTAATCGGGAGGATCGGGCCATAAGCCGAGAGGTTGTAGGCGGTGGAGCCGGCCGGTGTTGCCACGAGGAGGCCATCGCACGCGAGTTCTTCCATGCGCACCTTGCCGTCGACGGAGATGCGCAGCTTCGCAACCTGGTGAGTCTCGCGGAACACCGAGACCTCGTTGATGGCCAGCGCGGAGTGGGTGGTACCAGCGCGATCGACCGCGGTCATCGACAACGGATGGATGCTGCTCAGTTCGGCACGCTCCAGGCGCTCGAGCAGCCCAACCTCGTGGTACTCGTTCATCAGGAAGCCGACGGAGCCTCGGTTCATGCCGTAGATGGGGATCCGATCGTGCATGTGGCGCTGTAGCGTCTCGAGCATCAACCCGTCGCCTCCGAGCGCAACAATGACGTCAGCGGTCGCGATGTCAGAGTTGCCGTATCGTTCGGACATGCGGTCGAGTGCCTGGCGTGCCTCGGACGTCTCGCTTGCGACGAAGGCGATGCGCTCGAACTTGGCGCTGGTCTTGAGCATTATGGGACATCCGGATCTGCCCGGCTGACCAGGCGCTTCCTCGGTGAGGAGAGTTATTGCAGTGCCAGAAAACACGACGCGAGTAAATGTCGAGGAGCAACCGTCACTTCCTGATGGCGGAGATGAAGTCGTTTTGATCTATGCAACTTTCCCTGATGCGGGGGCGGCAGACCGGATCGGTGGTGAGTTGGTCATGGCCGGGCTCGCGGCGTGTGTGAATGTCATTCCGGGCATGCGAGCGATCTATCGTTGGGCCGGAGCGATCCAGCGCGATGACGAGGTGGTCGGGATCGTCAAGACGCGGGCGGTGCTAGCCGAGCGGGTCGTGGGCTGGATTCGGGTTTCCCACCCCTATCTGAACCCGGCAGCTATCGTGCTGTCGGTGTCTGGAGGCTCGGCGGATTTTCTGGCGTGGATCGCCGAAGAGACGAGGCGAGCAGGCGCCTGATTGGCAGAGCCGCGTCGTTTAGCGGCGGCCGAGCAGGACGCGCTGGAGAATTCGCCAACCCCACCGCATGACGACGAACCGGATCAGCCAGCCTATGAAGCCCCGGTTGCCGAAGCCGAGGGCACCGCCGATAACGCTCCGCACGACCGACCAGAGCCCGCCGCTCGCGGCGTTGCCCGATGGGAGGCTACCGCCGCGGCGGCGGAGAATGTCAGACAGATCGCCGTAGGGGTTGTTGCCTCGCCTCACCGACCCGGAGCCCGGCTGGGGAAACGGGAACGGAAAACCGCTCCTGCCCTCCTCATCGCGGGGCGGCGGCTGTTCGGAGCCATCGCCCGGCCATTGGGGTATCGGAGGCATGGGATAGCCCCCCGGAGGCGGGCTACTGGTCTCGGGCAGATCGAACCCCGTTCGACTGCGGCGGTCGCGCGGCTCGGGCTGGTCTCGTGTCGCGCCGGGCCAGGGCATCTCGAAGCCTCCGGGGCGGCGCATGGGATCGTCGCGAGCAGGGTCGCGCGCTGCGCGGTCGCCTGCGTCCGGCGAACCGGGTATCGGAGGCATGGGAAATCCACCTTGCGGCAGATCGACCTTCGGCAGCTCGAAGCCGCCTCGATCGCCCATGGCGCCGCCCGTGTCGAAGCCGCCGTCGCGGCGATCGGGCGCGGGGCTCCCACCGCCCGGGATGGGGAGGCGGGAGAGGATATCGCCGAGGCCGCCTTTGGCATACTTGGCGATGGCACCCATCAGAAGTTGGGCCAGGATCGGCAAAAGCATCTCTACGATACCGCCGCCAACTCCAGCCGCCCTCGAAGCGCGCGCGGCGAGCGCCCTGGCTTTCCCATCAGAGCCGAGGATGTGGGCGAGAACGGCCTCACCGTCGGCCGTGACGCGTGGATCAGACCACGCTCGTGGCGTTTCGAGAATCTGCTCGTGATGGCCTTGTCCAAGCGCATGAACGAGATCGGCGAGGCCGCCACGAGAGAGCGTGTTTCGCTCGAGTGCGAGCGCGAGTTCCGGCACGACGACTTTGGCGATGGCGCGAGCCTCGGTCTCGGTGACGCCGGCGATGCGCGCGAGATGAGCCATGGCCTCGCCCGATTGTGACTGCTCGATGATTTCCAGCGCCTGCATGGCCGCTACCGTCCTCGTCAACCGGCGATCGAGTGACCATATCGTTTGGTATCCCGAGGTCAAATTCGCGCGATCAGGCCCATGTCATGCGATGATCGTGGCAAGCTCGGGCAGCTCCAGTGATGCCGATGGGTAGCGACATGACACATGGTCATCGAACGGTTCTTTCGCTGAGTGCGGGCCTGTTGTCGCTGCTCGGTGTGCTCTTTACGGCGATGCCTCCAGCCGCTGGCCAGACGCCGGTGGAGCAGTTGGTCTCCGGCGTCGTTAGGATCAAGGCTTTCATCAATCCCGATGGGCGGACAATTGGTTCGCTTGGCTCAGAGCGCTCCGGCACGGGCATCGTGATCGACAGCGATGGTCTCGTGCTGACGATCGGGTACTTGATGGTCGAGGCCCATGCAGGGGAGATCGTGCTCAACGACGGCCGACAGGTCGGCGCGGAAGTCGTCGGCTACGACTACGACACGGGCTTCGGCCTGCTCAGGGCGACAGCACCCCTCAACGTTCGTCCGGTTCCGTTCGGAAGCTCGGCCGCGTTGAAGGTCGGAGACAAAGTCCTGGTGGCACTCGGCGGGGGTGCGGAAAGGCTCGGGCCGGCCTCGATTGCGGCGAAACGCGAGTTCGCGGGTTATTGGGAATATCTTCTTCAAGAAGCGATTTTCACCACGCCGCCGTACCAGGACTGGAGCGGGGCAGCCTTGATCAATCGCGAAGGGAGACTGGTCGGGGTCGGATCGCTCGTCGTCGGCGATACGTCGGGGGCCGGGAGCGGGACGCCCGGCAACATGTTCGTTCCGATCGATCTGCTGCCACCCATTCTGGGGGAGCTGATGGCCGGGGGCGCCCGGTCCGGCAAGGCAAAGCCTTGGCTCGGTCTCACCACGGATGAAAAAAATGGGGCGCTGGTGGTACGACGCGTGACAGAGGCTGGGCCGGCCCATAAGGCCGGTGTCGAGGCAGGCGACCGCATCATTGGGATCGGTGAAGAGCGGCCAAGGTCCTTAGCACAGCTCTACCGCGCTATCTGGGCGCGGGGGGAGGCTGGTGCGGTCGTGAACGTTGAGATCGAGCGCAACGGCGTGCGGCAAACGATCGAGGTAAAGTCGGTCGACCGGAGAGAGCATCTCAGGCTCAACTCCAGTCTCTGAGCAGCGGCGCATCGACGTCCCGCGCACCGTCTACGACCGGATATGTTCGGCGCTTGCCACCTCCAGGCGTCCGGCCCCATGCTCTGCTTGCGGGCGGCGATGACCGGCTCGCGAAAAATCGAACCGGAGGCAAGCGACATGGCTGGCACACATGATCTCGTCGTCCGCGGCGGCACAGTGATCGACGGAACGGGGGCGGGGGCACGGGAGGCTGATGTCGCCGTCGACAACGGGCGCATCACGGCTGTCGGCAAAGGGCTCGGCAAGGGACGCGAGGAGGTCGACGCGAAGGGCCGAATCGTGACGCCGGGCTTCGTCGACATCCACACGCACTACGATGGCCAAGCGGTTTGGGACAAGTATACGGCGCCGTCCGCCTGGCACGGCGTCACGACGGCAGTGATGGGCAACTGCGGCGTCGGTTTTGCACCGTGCAAGCCGGAGGATCGTGAAAAGCTGGTTGAGCTGATGGAGGGTGTGGAGGACATCCCCGGTCCCGTCATGCACGAGGGATTGAAGTGGCAATGGGAGACGTTTGCCGAGTACTTCAACGTTCTCGATCAGCAGCGCCGGGACATCGATCTTTGCGCCCTGCTGCCTCACGCCGCCATGCGGGTCTATGTGATGGGCGATCGGGCCATCCGGCATGAGAAAGCGACGCCGGCGGATATCGCAGCAATGCGCAAGATCACTGCGGACGCCATACGGGACGGCGCGTTCGGCGTGTCGACGTCGCGAACGATCAGCCACAAGAGCTTGACCGGGGAATACACGCCGACGCTTCGGGCCAACGAAGAGGAGCTGACCGGCATCGCTCTTGGTATGAAGGACGCAAATTCCGGTTTCCTGGAGATGGTTTCCGATTGGAACGAACCGGATGCCAAGTCCGAGTTCGGCATGCTTCGCCGGGTCGTCGAGGCGTGCGGTCGGCCGGCCGTCTTCTCGCTGACGCAGCGTCACGAGAAAGAACGGATGGGCGTCTGGCAGGAATTGATGGGCTATGCCGATGACGCTGTCAAAGCTGGCCACTCGATCCGTCCCGTGTTTCCTCCGCGCGCGATCGGTATTCTGCTCGGGCTCGAAGGCAGCCAGAATCCGTTCTCCGGTACGCCGACCTACAAATCGATTGCGCATCTCCCGCTCGCCGAGCGGGTCAAGGCGATGCAGAGCCCCGAGGTGCGGGCCAGGATCCTGTCAGAGGATCCGATTGCGGGCTCGACCTTCCCGCTGATCCGGCGCTTGAGCTATTCGCAGATGTTCCGTTTCGGCAATCCTCCGAACTATCTGCCGAAGGGCGAGGATTCGATCGAGGCGATGGCCGGTCGCGAGGGACGCACGGCAGCGGAGGTCGCCTACGACGTCCTGATCGAGGATGGCGGACGCAACTTCCTCTATACGCCGATCGTCAACTACGCAGGCTACAAGCTAACGGCGCCCGAGGCGTTGTTGCAGAACAAGAACGCCATCATGGGGCTCAGCGATGGCGGCGCCCACGTCGGCTTCATCCTCGATGCCGGATTCCCGACGTGGATGTTCACCTACTGGGGGAAGGAACGCGGCCTGCTGTCGACCGAGGAAGTCGTGCGGCGGTTGTCGTCGGACACGGCGCGAGCCGCGGGCCTGCTCGACCGTGGCGTGATCGCGGTCGGCAAGAAGGCCGATCTCAATGTTCTCGACCACGACCGGATCTCGTTCGGGCGGCCCTATGTTACTTATGATCTGCCGGCCGGCGGCAAGCGGCTGTTGCAGAAAGCCGAGGGCTACGATGCGACGATCGTTTCGGGCAAGGTCACCTATCGCCATGGCGAGGCGACGGGGGTTCTGCCTGGCCGCATGGTCAAAGGGCAACAGCTCGCCGTTTGAGGGTCGTCATCTAGGGGCTCTCTGAGAGAGGCTCTTCGTGCTGGTCGGCGCGGAGAGCCTCTCGCGGTTGCCGCGCGGCCTGTATTTGCCGTTGTCGGTCGCAATCGGTAATCTGAAGTGAAGCAACTCAGCGGAGATGACCGATGTCGGAGACACCAGCGCCTCATACCGTCCGGGACGAGATCGGGGTTCTGGAAGCGGCGCGCGATTGGCTCGACCGGGATGGTTCCGTGGCCATCGCCACTGTGGTCGATACGTGGGGCTCGGCACCGGTACCGATCGGCGGACAGATGGCGGTCGCGGCCGACGGCCGTTTCAAGGGCTCGGTTTCCGGAGGATGCATCGAAGGCGATGTCATTGCCGAGGCGGACGATATCCTGGCATCGGGTAAGCCGAAGCTCCTGGAGTTCGGGGTCGCCGACGAGACGGCGTGGCGGGCGGGCCTGCCGTGCGGGGGGAAGGTCAAGGTCTATGTCGAGCGCGTGAAGGCGGAAGGTGGTGGCCGGGAGCTCATCGAGCGAGCCGTCCAGGCGCAGCAAGCGCGGCGCGGTCTCGTCATCGAAACGCGACTGAAGGACGGCGCCAAGGCGGTGTTCGCCCGTGACGACGCTGACGTGCCGGATGATGTGGCCCTGCGTTTTTCGACCGCAAAGAGCGGTCTCAAGGACACACCCGACGGCGAGGTGTTTCTGCACGCGCTGGTGCCGCCCGCCCGGATCGTCGTGGTCGGCGCGTCGCACATCGGCCAGGTCTTGGCCGAGATTGCGCGGCTCTCGGGCTACGAAGTTCAGGTCGTCGATCCGCGCACGGCCTTCGCGGCGCCTGATCGCTTCCCGGGCGTGAAGATCCATGCGGAATGGCCGCAGGACGTCTTGCCCAAGATCGGGCTCGATCCCTATACCGCGGTGGTGGCGCTGGCTCATGTCGGCCACATCGACGATGAGGCCCTGAAGCTGGCGCTGAAGTCGGACTGTCTCTATGTCGGTGCCCTCGGATCCTCGCGCAATCACGCCAAGCGGCGCGAGCGGCTTCTGGCGGCAGGCATCACCGAAGCCGAGCTTGCGCGGATTCGCGCGCCGATCGGCATCGATATCGGCGCACAGACGCCAGCCGAGATCGCGGTCTCGGTCATGGCCGAGATCATCCGGGCCGTACGGGGCGCGAAGCGTAAGGCTTGATCACCTGCCTCCGGATGAAGCAACGAATGCGAAGCGCGGGGAACCATGGACGAGACGAAGATCGACCGCGCAACAATGGGGCGGCTCGCCAAGGCCGTCGCCTTCGTGTGTGGCAAGGACCATCCAGCCGTTGCCGCGTTGAGCGCGGCTTCGGAGAGTGGCCTCGAGAAGGACATCAAGCAGGCGCGGACGTTGTTTCTTAGGCTCAAGCCCGGCGACAGGCGTGCAGCCCTCTCGATGCTCGACGACGACTGAGACACCTGCCGGCAACGCGCATCAGACGCGGACCGGCCGCTTGTGCATGGCACCGCGACGGTGTGAACTCGCTGTTCCAGTCTCAGCGGGGTAGTGCATATGGTCGACGCGGCGGGACGAAACGACGGGATCGTGAGCGGAGAACGGCATCTCTCGAAGGAGACCTTCGACGATCGGGTCGCCCGCGCAGCGACATCGCTCGCGGAACTTGGTGCCGGTCCTGGCCAATCGGTCGCGATCCTACTGCGCAACGATATCGCTTTTCTCGAAGCGTCGTTGGCGGCGCAGCGCATCGGGGCCTATGCCGTGCCGGTGAACTGGCACTTCCACCCGGACGAGGTTGCCTACGTGCTCGCCGATTGCGACGCTCGGGTCGTGGTGGGCCACGAGGATCTACTTGCGGCCCTCGGGGATCGCGTGCCGGCGTCAGCAGCCGTGATCGCCGTGGCGGTGCCGCCGGAGATTCGTTCGGCGTATCGCACCGGGGAGAGCGCGACGCGTAGAACCGGGACCTACGACTGGGAGGCCCTGATTGGCGCAAGCAAGCCCTACGAAGGCCCAGTGGTGCCGCAGACCATGAGCATGATCTATACGTCCGGCACGACCGGTCATCCGAAGGGCGTGCGCCGCTTGCCGCCGACGCCGGAGCAGCAGAAGGGGCTCGACGAGCAACGACGGCTTATCAACGGGCTGGAGCCGGGGGTGCGAGCCCTGTTGCCCGGTCCGCTTTATCATTCGGCGCCGAACTCGTTCGCCTTGCGAGCGGCACGTATTGCAGACCTGCTAGTTGTGCTGCCGCGGTTCGATCCGAAAGAATTTCTAGCGGCGGTCGAGCGGCACCGGATCACGACGCTGTTCATGGTGCCGGTGATGTTCGTTCGGCTGCTCAAGCTGCCCGAGGACGTTCGGCGGCGCTACGACGTGTCGTCCCTCAAGTTCGTCATGCATGCCGCGGCGCCGTGTCCGCCCGATATCAAGCGGGCGATGATCGACTGGTGGGGGCCGATCGTCTGGGAGTTCTATGGCGCGACCGAAATCGGAGCGATCACCATGATCTCGAGCCAGGAGTGGCTCGAACGTCCAGGGTCGGTTGGAAAGGTCACGCCTGGCACTACGCTCAAAGTCTATGGCGACGACGGGCGAGAGGTGGCGCAAGGTGAGATCGGCGAGGTCTACTCGCGGGTCGGGTGCGTGCCGGAGTTCACCTACAACAAGGCACCCGAGAAGCGCGCGGAAGTGGAACGGGACGGGCTCATCACGTGCGGTGACATGGGGTACCTCGACCCGCAGGGGTATCTTTTCCTCTGCGATCGCAAGAGGGACATGGTGATCTCGGGCGGGGTCAACATCTATCCCGCGGAGATCGAGGCCGTAGGTATCGGCATTCCGGGCGTCAAGGATTGCGCGGTGTTCGGAATTCCCGACGAGGAGTTCGGCGAGGCCTTGATGATGCTGGTCGAGCCGCAGGAGGGGCATGCGCTGGACCCGGGAGACGTGCGCCTGCATCTGGCGTCGCACCTCGCCGGCTACAAGGTGCCTCGCCGCATCGAGATCCGCACTGGTTTGCCGAGGGAGGATTCGGGAAAGATCTTCAAGCGCCGGCTACGGGAGCCGTACTGGGAGAAGGCCGGGCGCCGAATTTGAAGGCTTGCGGCTCGGGCGTTTTGCCCGTCTTGAGACAGATCAACCGAGGCTTGGCGACGATCCGCTAGAGCGGGTGGGCGGCGTTTCATCCCCGGCAGCGGGGCGGGGGATACGCAGTCTTGGCAGTGGCTTGAGGCGATCACGATACGATCGTCTCAAGCTGCTCCTGCGGGAGGGCGAGGGTGACACTCGGCGACGTGGTCGAGCAGCTCGGTGACGGAACGGTGCTGGCTCTCGCCGGGCTGGCTATAGGCCTCGCCTTTGGTGCGTTCGCACAGCAGAGCCGGTTCTGCCTCAGGGCTGCAACAGTCGAGGTGTCACGAGGAGCCCTCGGACCCAAGCTCGCGATCTGGCTGGTCGCATTCGGCGCCGCCGTGGTCGCCACGCAAGGGTTGATCGTCGCCGGCTTACTCGATGTTTCGCATGCGCGGCAGCTGGTGGCTCGAGGATCGGTGTCGGGGGCGCTTCTCGGCGGAGCGATGTTTGGTGCTGGAATGGTCTTGGCCAGAGGCTGCGCGAGCCGTCTCCTGGTTCTTTCGGCAACCGGTAATCTCCGGGCCCTCGTCACGGGGCTGATCGTTACGCTCGTGGCGCAGGCCTCCTTTCGCGGCGCGCTCTCGCCGGCGCGCGAATGGTTCGCACAACTGTGGACTATCGAGGGTGGGGCGCAGCGCAGCCTGTTGGGGCCTTTCGGGGGCAGCGCTCTGGTCGGGGTTGCAATCGGCTTGGCCTGGCTGATGCCGGGCCTGTGGCTTGCGCGGCGCCACGGGATCGGAGCTTGGCAGTGGATCGCGGCAGCCGGGGTCGGGTTGGCGGTGGCTGGAGGCTGGGCCGTGACGTTCTGGATCTCGCAGGCGTCATTCGAACCGGTCGCGGTGAAGAGTGTCAGTTTCACAGGCCCTTCGGCGGATACGCTGATGGCCCTGATCAATATGCCGTCGATACCTCTGGGGTTCGATGCGGGCCTCATCCCGGGTGTATTCCTCGGCTCGCTATTTGCTGCGGTTGCGACGCGGGAACTCGAGTTGCAGGGATACGAGGGAGGCGCCAGCATGATCCGATACATTGTCGGCGCCGTGCTGATGGGATTCGGCAGCATGCTGGCGGGTGGATGTGCCGTGGGGGCGGGCGTTACGGGCGGTGCCATTTTCGCGTCGACGGCCTGGCTGGCACTAGTCGCGATGTGGGCAGGAGCTGGGCTCACCGATCTGCTGGTCGACCGTGGCCTCAGCGGGCCAGCAATGCAGCGAGATGGGTTGCGCCCGTCAAGTTGACCAGAGCACCTGCTCCCAGGGCCGCAAACGTCAGCCCCATTCCTACGACCCGCATGGCCATACGCTCGGGTTCGCCGCTGACGCCGACGGCGTGGATCGTACGCCCGGCGACCAACATCAGCCCGATACCGTGAATGATGGAAGCGGATGCACCTCGTTGCTCGGCAAGCAACATCAATACGAGGGCGAAAGGGACATACTCGGCGAAGTTGGCGTGGACACGCTGGCGGCGTTGAAGACTCCGGTCGCCGCCATCGCCGAGAGCGATCCCCGCCTCGCGTCTAGCTCCGATGACGCGAATGCTGAGGGCGATGAAAAGGAGTGCCAGCAAGCCGGCATAGGTGGGTGTAATCGTCATGTGCGTGTTCTCTCGATCCGCCGTGGTGCGGTCAGGAGGGCAACGGATGGGTGAGGGAACCGGATCTCGACTACGCGACGTCTTCGGCGACCATGACGACGATGACGGTCGTGTTGTCCTGATGGGGGTGGTCCGCCTCGACGACGCTGGTGATCAGAGCGTCGGCGATGGCATCCGGGCCGTTCGGTGCGTAGCTCGCCACGAGGTCGCGGATCGAGTCCGGCTCGAGCGTGTGAATGCCGTCGCTGGCAATCACCACGATGTCGCCGGCAGCAAGGCGAAGCGGCCGGTCGGGAGCATCGACGAGCTCGATGTCCTCGCCGGTGATCGCGGAGCGCAGATAGTGGCGACGAGGGTCGGCGCGTGCCTCGTCGGCACTCATCTTGCCTTGCTCGACCAAGCGATCGATGACTGGTGCCAGCGAATGGTCCTCGTTGAGCTGGACGAGTTCACCGTCGCGGTAGAGGTACATGGGGCTGTCGCCGACGCTGATCCAACTCAACCCCGTTTCGCCAAGCGCGACACCGACGAGCGTCGCACCCATGCCCGATAGCTGGGGGTTGGCCGAGACTTTGTCGCCGATAGCGTCGTTGGCAGCTACCAGGGCCGGTTTCAGGCGTGAGCGGCCTTCGCCGGGCGCGGCCGCGAAGTGGGCCAGAAACGCATTGCAGATCGTCGAAGATGCGAGAGCGCCGCCCGCGTGGCCGCCCATGCCGTCGGCAAGGACAGCTACGAGCGCGGTGTCTTCAGGCGGTGCCGCGACGCCGGACAGCGTCACGACGGGGGAACCCGGCCACACGACCGATGCGTCCTCCTGATACGGTCGTCCACCTTGGGTAGCGCGACTGGCATGCGTGAACTTGAGCATCAGCCCTTCATCTCGGTGAGCTCGGCCCAGTCGAAGTCGTGGCCGCAGAACGGCACGAAGACCAGCTGGGTATGTCCCATTGTTATCACATCCATCGCCGTCAGTTCGACGGCCGACGTCGGCTTGCCGTCGTTGACTGCAACGATATTCGTCTTGGCCAGATTGGGCACGAGGAGGAACCGGCGGTCAACCGAATCGTAGCGGATATACGCCTGCTCCTCGCTGGAAATCGTCTCGTCGCCGAAATCGATCGGGATACGCTGGCCAGAGGATCGCCCGATCGTATTGTTGCCCTCGAAGATGGGACGGAAGGCGCCAAGGCCGGGGCCGCCGATGACGACCAGCCAACCAACGACCGGATCCTGATGAAATTCAGTTCGCTTGACGAGTGACTTGCCGCGGACGAGTTGGGTCCGTGAGCCTCCAGCCGATCCGGTTTGTCGGGAGACCCCGGGACGCATGACACGGGTCTGGGGCGCGTCCTCACTCGCAGATTTGCTCGCGGCGCGCACCTCAGCGGCTGCCTGGGATGCGCTCGGAATCGTCCTTCGTTCGGTGGGTGGGGTCGGTGGCGCCAGAAGGGGAGGGGCAGCCGGAAGCGGCAGGGCTTTTGGCTCGGTATCGCCACTCGCTGCCGAGGAGCCTTCGCTTCTCGCAGCGGCCGCCAAAGCGTCTCGGAGCGAACCCATCATGCGCCGCTCATTGCCAATTGACATGTCGTCCCCGATCTTGCTCGACATTCATCCCTCCTTCGTTCTGGATCAACCGCTCTGGTCAACTGCCGAAAGGCAGGAGCGTACGCGTGCCTACGACGCCGTTTCCGGAACACTGGTACGCAAGATTTCAGACCGCACGCCAATGCCCACTCGGGTATCAGGCCACGAGTGGGCCGCGGGCTCCGGTCGTCGGGGTGCCGGTCCTGAACACGACACAGGCGGCACCGATCTCGATATGGTCGCCGTCGTTCAGTCTGCATCGGCGGGCGGGAGTTCCATTGACGACGATGCCCGGCGCCCCCGAACTGACGTCGAAGAGGATGAACTCGCGGTCGGATGTGCGTTGAATGACGGCGCGCATTCCCGAGGGGCCGTCTGTGTCGAGGGCTAGATCACAGTCGTCGCTCTTGCCGATCCGGACGAGTTCGCCGACGGCGACAGGCGGTGTGCGGCGGTCGAGGGGCTCGATCCATGCTCTGCTATCGGGCATGGGTGCGCAGACGCGTGCCGGGTGAGGCGAGCGCATGGCGCGCGTCCGGTGGGCGAGGAAGCGGGACAGGGCCGCGAGCAGGGCGAGCATGGGAACGATCATCGCCACACCGCCGGCCAACTTGATGCTGGGATGACGATCGAGGCCGCGTTGCAGTGCTTCCAGCCAAATCAAGGCACGGTCAAACGTGAATCCTGGGCCGAGGCTGTCAGCCGCTGCAGCGCTGCCGATTGCCATCAGCACGACTGCACCGGCGAAAGCACAAGCCGACACGCGTCGCGCCGAATTTTCATCTGCGCAGTTCTCTCGATACCGCAGCTCGGGCATGGTTCCTCCGTCGAATCGCAAACTGTCGCCCGATGACGGCCAGAACATGGCCACATGGTGCCGTACCGTGCAGATCGTACGAGAGACGACCGGCGGTGGGAGCCGACCCGAGGCGCGCGGCGACGCGGCGGGCTCATGCTTTCGCCATATTGATGGCGAAAGTGGTCGAGGTGGGAAACGACGCGCCGCCGGACCGTCGTGTCGGCAGCGAGACGGGGAGGGCTGCGTGGTCCTGAGAGCGGCGATCGTAGCCGCCGGCAGGCGAGCTATGGCGGCGTGCCAGAGCATGGGGGCGACTCCATGAGCGATCTCGTCGCGCTCAAGCCCGGGACCGTCCTCGCCGACGAGTATCGCATCGAGCGCATGCTCGGCGCCGGGGGCTTCGGGATCACGTATCTCGCGGAGGAGATTGCGCTCGCCCGGCTGGTCACGATCAAGGAGTACTTCCCGGTCGATTTCGCTGCGCGTGATTCCGCCGAGGACGTCGTACCTCGGTCGCGCGAGAGCGAGGGCGACTATTCGTGGGGCCTCGATCGCTTCCTTGCGGAAGCACAGACACTCGCCCGCTTCAATCATTCCAATATCGTGCGCGTCTATCGGTTCTTCCAAGCCCGCAACACCGGGTACATCGTGCTGCACTACGAGGACGGGGCGAGCCTGAAAGGATGGCTGAAGGCCCTGCGGCGGGCGCCGCGCCAGCCTGAACTCGACCGTTTGCTGGCGCCCATGCTGGACGCGCTCGAAACAGTGCACCAGGCCGACTACCTGCATCGCGACATTGCGCCCGACAACATCATGATCCGGAAGGATGGGCAGCCCGTTCTCATCGACTTCGGTTCGGCCCGCGGTGACATTGCCAAACACTCCAAGACGATCTCGGCGCTCGTGAAGCCGGGGTACAGTCCCTACGAGCAGTACGCGACGACGAGCCGGCAACAGGGGCCTTGGACGGATATCTATTCGCTCGCCGCGACGCTCTACGAGGCCGTGACGGGCAGGCGCCCGCAAGACGCGCCTACGCGCATGGTGGCCGACGAACTGGTGCCGTCGGCGGATGCGGCGCTCTCTTCCTACCGGCCGCGATTCCTGGCAGCCATCGACAAGGGGTTGCGCCTCGAGATCGGGGAGCGGCCGCGTACGGTCGCGGAATGGCGAACGGAGCTGCTGGCGCCAGCGCCGCAGCGGGCCGAAGCGGCGATTGGCGTCAAGGCGAATGCGCCGTCGGTGGCGGAGCCGGTCGTCGAGAGCAAAGCAAAGGCCAAATCGAAGCAGAAGGCCGAAGCGCTCGTCGCGGCGTCGGAGGCGAAAGGCGGCACGGCCGCTACTTGCGACAGAGTTGCGAGTGGCGGCATAGCGGCGGCATTTCTCGATGGCTGGCGTAAGGGTGCCCCTGCGACACCCCGCAAGACGGCACCGCCGGCAGAACCGGTGTCGTCCAAGCCGCGACAGTCGGCAAAGCCGGCGCAGGATGCCGCGAAAGGCCGATCCGACTCGAACGTGGAGGCCGCCGAACCGCCGCCGCGGCGTTCGCGGTTCACCTGGAGGAAGCGAGCGGCGCCGACGCCCGGCGAGCCGGGCGCGCGCCGGGCAGCACCCCAAGCGATTCGCAAACGGGCCGCCAGCGTTTGGCGAAGTTTCGTGCTCAACGTGATGCTGGCGTTGTTCGTCGCCGCCGCGGTCGTGGCGATTCAGGATCAGATCCCGCGCGTTCACCTGCAGAGGGAAGGCGCGGGCGTCCTGATGAGCTACGAGCACGGGGATGTGCCGCTGGCCGATCTCAAGGGCCATCGAGGCGCGGTGACTGGATTGGCCTTCACCAGCGACGGCCAGCAACTCGTCACAGCGTCTGTCGACGGGACGCTGAAGGTGTGGAACGCAGTCAAAGGCGGTCTTGCGCGAACGCTCGAACTCGATGCGGGCGGCGCGACGGCGATGGCGTTCGCCGGACGGCATGCCGCAACCGGACACGCGGATGGGTCGATTGCCATCTTCGACATCGACACGGCATCGAGGCTCGGCACCCTACGGCGCAGCGCGGCAACGGTTTCGGCCCTAGTCTTTGCCGGCGGACCGGACCGCGTCGCGGCCGGCGGTCGCGACTCGGCTGTGACGGTGTGGGACACGGGAAAGCCGCATGTGCCCGTGCGCGTCCTGGAGGGGCACGACAGCTCCGTGCAGGTGATCGCCTATGCCGCGCGCGGTCCGTTCATCGCAACCGGTGCCGGCGATACGAGCGTCAAGCTGTGGGCTCTCGAAAAGGGCGAGCTGATCCGCACGTATCGGGGGCATCGAAACGCCATCACGGCCGTCGCGTTTGATCCGAAAGGGCGGGTGCTGGCATCGGGGAGCAGCGATGGCCAGATCCGGCTCTGGTCGACCTACGCCAAGCGATTGAAGCGCCAGCTCAATGGGCACCAAGGCAATGTCTCGGCGCTGGCGTTCGCGCCGGATGGACTGCATCTTATCTCGGGCGGACCCGATGGAACCGTACGGATCTGGGATTGCGATCGCGGCAGGCTAGTGCGCACGATCACGACGGGGGTCGGCTCGATCGGAGTTCTGGCGGTGTCAACCGACGGCCAGCGCATCGCCGCTGGCGGAAGCGACGGGGCTGTTCGCGTTTTCGCTGCAGCGCTGCCCAAGGAAGGCTCGTGAGGCGACGCGGACGCGCTCACTTGCGATGATGCCGCGAGCTCGGCCTATACTGGTGCAACCTGCGCTTCTGCCACTCTCAGAGGTCTCTATGTCCGATGCCAAGCCGCTCGATGCCGTGACGCTCGAGATCGTATGGACACGATTGATCTCGTCCGTGGACGAGGCGGCGAAAGTGATCGTGCGGACGTCGTTCTCGACGCTCTCCAATGAGGCCAATGACTTCGCGTGCGTGCTGACCGATGCCAACGGCGGATCGCTGGCCCAGAACTCGGGTAGCATTCCGTCTTTCATCGCCTGCCTGCCGGCCACGGTGCGCCATTTCCTCACGCGGATGGGGCCCGAGCAGATGCGGCCGGGAGACGTGCTGATCACCAACAATCCCTGGGACGCGACGGGGCATCTCAACGACATCACGCTTGTGAAGCCGATTTTCCGCGGCGAGCGGTTGGTTGCGTTCGCGGCCTCGACGTCGCATGTGCCGGACATCGGCGGCCGGGTGCGTTCCGTTGAGCCGAGGGAGCTTTATGAAGAAGGCTTCCATATTCCGCTGATGCATCTGATCCGCGAGGGCAAGCCGGACGAAACACTGATCAGCCTGCTGCGGACGAATGTCAGGACGCCCGACCAGACGCTCGGCGACGTATGGGCGCAAGCAAGTGCGCTCTCCGTCATCGAGGCGCGTCTCGCGGCGACGATGGACGACTACGGGCTCGAGGATCTCGAAGCCTTTGCAGGCGATCTCTTTCAGCGCTCCGAGGCGGCGATGCGTGCCGCGATTCGCACCGTCAAGCCGGGAACCTACCGTTACGCCATGAAGACGGACGGCCTCGACGAGCCGTTCGAGTTCAGAGTGGCGGTTACGATTGAAGACGACGAGGCAGTGTTCGATTTCACAGGGACTTCGCCGCAGCAGCCGCGGGCCATCAATTGCGTCATGGCCTACACGTTCGCGATGACAGCCTATGCGATCAAGTGCGCGCTCTTGCCCAACCTGCCCAACAATGAGGGCGTGCTTCGCCCGATCAAGGTCATCGCCCCGGAGGGCACTCTGCTCAATCCGCGGTTTCCGGCCCCGTGTGGCGGACGTTCGGCGACGGGGCACTACGTGCCGGCGCTCATCTTCGGGGCGCTGCATCAGGCGATCCCCGAGAAAGTGATGGCGGCCCCGGGCTCACCGCTCTGGATTTTCACGCTGGCAGGGCTTGCCGACGATGGCAGGCCGTTTGCGACGGTGCTGTTCTACAATGGTGGACTCGGCGGGCGGAAGGCCGGGGATGGCGTCTCGGTGTTGTCGTGGCCATCGAACATTTCGTCGACGCCGGTCGAGGTCGCCGAGCAGTCGGGCCGGTTGTTCTTTCGCGAGAAAGCGCTGAAGAGCGGATCGGGTGGCGATGGCGAGACGCGCGGAGGGCTTGGCCAGTCGATCGAGATCGAGTGCCTGTCGGAGCGCGAGCTTTCGGCGTGGTTCGTGACGGAGCGAACCAAGATCGCGGCGCCCGGCATCGGCGGTGGCGCGAACGGCGGCCTCGGCAGGGTCGCCATCAACGGGCAAGACGTCGATACGCGTCGCATGCATCTTCTCAAGCGCGGCGATGTCGTGATGATCGAGACACCCGGCGGCGGCGGCTACGGCGATCCGCGGCGGCGGCCCGAGACGGCGCGTCGGCGCGACCGTGACATGGGATATGTGGTGACCTGAACCGACGGCCAGGCGGTCCGGTGCCGTCGGTCTTCTTGACCCGGGCGACCAAGTCAGTGGGGACTAAGCGCGCGGATGCCGGGCGCTTACTTTCCGTTTTTCTGGGCGAGGTCTTTCTTGCTCGTCTGCGCCTCGGGGAAAACCCACATGGCGATTACGGCGAAAACGGCGAAGCCGACCACCAACCAGAAAAGATGATCCTTGCCGATCGAGCTTTCCCAGTAACCGACCGCTATGCCGACCAGCAGCGTGATGACGGACAGGATGGCTTTGACATCATTGGGCATGGGCGAGTTCTCGGGGTCGCGAACTGATGTGGCCGGGAGGCGAGGCCAGCGCTGGATCTGAGCACGTGATCTGCTGGTCCACACTCTGACCCTCTCCTCATGCAATTGGAGGGCATGGGGAGAGGGGGTTCTCGTTTCTCAATAGTTTCCCATCGGGGCGGCCGCGGCCTCGTCGGGGCGTTTCGGGCGACCGCGGAGGTTCGACTTCAAGTGCCTCGTGTCATAGCCGTTGAAAAGGTGGCCGACGAGCCCTCGGTCCAGATCCGACGTGCCGAACAGCCAGTCGGCGATGGGGAACGTCAGGTTCATGTTCGTCTCCATCATCAGGCGCGCGTTGTGGTGCGCGGTGTGATGACGCCGGAGTGTGTTCACGAACGGGCAGTTCCTGACGAACCAGTTCTCTTCGACGTGGCAGCAGAAGTGCATGAACTCGTAAAGGAGATACATGCCCGTCGTCGTGCACATGAAGAGCCAGCCGACGTTCGGCGTGAAGATCTTGCCGAGGATGATGCCGGCGGGGATCGACATGAGGATGAAGACGACCAGTGCGTAGGGCGGGAAGACTGTAACGCGCCAGTCCTTGTGGTCGCGGAAACGCATCTCCTCGTCCGTGAAGAACTGGTGGTGGTTGAGCGTGTGGCGCTCGTAAACCGCACGCAAGCCACGGATGTTGATCGGCCGGTGCATGATGAACTTGTGCACCCACCACTCGAAGAGATTGGTGAAGAGGAACGTCAGCGGGATGGTCATCAACTCGAGCCAGCTCGGCGCGGAGAGATGCTCAAGGTAGATGTAGAACGCGGCGGCGCCCATCGCGTAGATGATCGCGATGTGAAGATAGCCGTCGTAAAATCCCATGATGCGCGACCGGTATTCGTGCCGGAAGGCTTTCTGGCGCTCGGTGATCATTCGTCTCGTCTCACTGCGTTCGAGCTGGTGGATTCAAGTCAGAAGAGGATCGTTCAGGCGGTTGCCATAGCCGCCTGCAAAATGCCGTCGTCGGCCACGGTCTCGAGCGGCTTCCAGTTGCGGGAGCGCACGTAATCCGGACGCGGCTTCTCGACGTCTCGCGGGCGATTGGCGACGGTGTTGTAGCAGAAGTAGGCCTGCCAGCGATCCTGGGCCGAAAGATTATGGCCGGAGGCGTGGACGAGGTTGCAGTCGAATACGGTGAGTGAGCCCGGTTTGCCGGTGATGGCGACGGGCTCGCCGTATTCGCCGATGATGCGCTTCATGTCGGTCGGGGTCAGTGACCAGACCTTGTAGGCGGTCGAGGTATCAAAGTAGGGATCGACGCGGCCGATCACGTGCGTGCCCGGGATAAAGTAGAGACAGCCGTTCATCTCCTTGGACGCGTCGAGGCCGACCATCATCGTGAGCATCGTGGGACGCTCGATGCCGTCGTTGAACCAGGAGCCATAATCCTGATGCCAGGGCCAGATCGAGCCTTCGATCGCGGCCTTGATGTTGACCTTGGTGTGATGAAGGTAGAGATCGTCGTCGCGCAAGAGCTGCTGGGCGACACCCAATGTTCGTGGCAGGCGGACGGCGGCATTGAACACGGGCGACGCGGTGGCACCGTCGGTCTCGTGCATGCGGAACATGATCTTCGGCACTCTGCTCGTGCCCTCGCGTACGACCATTTCCGTGTCGATCTCGGACACGCGGCCGACCTCGCGGCGCATGGCTTCGACTTCGGCGGCCGTAAAGAACTCGGGAAAGTGGAGATAGCCGTCGCGGTCGTATTGGGCGATTTGGGCTGGGGTGAGCTGCATAGTTTGTCCTTTGTCGATGGGTCAGCCGAAGGCGCGGCGGTCGGGCAGCATTTCGATCAGACGTTTCGTGTCGTGTTCGCGTTCGATGAGATGGCGGCGCTTCTCGGATGCGTCGTCGTCATCGTCGATCTCGGCAAGCAGAAGGTGCTTGAGCATGCGCTGGGCGAGCTGCGCCTCCGTCGGATGCTTCGCGAGGGTCGCGTCGATCAAGTCATGACGCTCGGGCCCGAGCGGCTTCATGGTGATCAGTCGACCGGCGGTGTCGAGCGCCAGATAGCCGCCCTGGAATAGATCTCCTGCCCGGAGGTCTCCGACCAGCGCGTCGAGAGATTTGAAAGTGTCAACGTCACCCGGCTCTCGAGGATCTGCAGGATTGTGGTTGAGGATCACGAGAACGTCTGGCCTCTTGCCGGGGAGAAGACCGGCACGGCGCAGTCCGTTCATCAGGCTGTTCAGCACTTGCGTTCTCCTGTCCCGCCCTGCTCTTCAAACGCCTTCAGGGTGTGGCGGCGGCCATGACGCGGGCGGAATCGAAGAGTTCGATCACCGAGGTGGCTTGGCCCTGCTCGAAGGTCCACAGATGGGCGCTTGGCGTCTCCACGGTCTTGCCCGTCTGCTTGTTGGTCCAGGCACAGTCGGCGAAGACGGCAATCCGGTCGCCTTCCGTGACGAACGTGTGCGGAGTCCAGTGGACCATCGTCCAATGGCGTGCCAAGCCTGCAAAGTATTCGACTGCGTCGGCTTTGCTGCGTCGCTCCTGAGCGAACGCCAGTGGTTGAGCCTCCGCACCGAGCGACTGGATGTGGACCTTGTCTGCCAGCAGATCGAGCCAAATCTCGGGTCGGGCGCCTTTGCTGTCGTCCCAGGCCTGATACGCTGCCTTCAAGCGATCGAGATTGGTCACTGGCAACTGCTCCCGTTGTCTGCGCGGCGATCAAGCTCACATCATGCCGCCGCGGGCTTTCGCGTCCTCGCCCTGTTGCTTCGCGAAGATCGACGAGTAGCCACCGGACCAGTCGGGCGGAATGAGGCAGGGGCGAGGATCGTGATGGGCCCAGAGTGCCGGCTTGCCCCGCACGATCTCGCCAGCCCGCGGCGAGGGGATCGGGTTGAACGAGTAGGGCATCGCATTGGCATTCGAATAGACGTTGAGCAGCAGCGGACGCGCGATGGGGGAGTTGTTCGGCTCGGAGTAATGAAGCGAGCGGCAATTGTGGATGGTGATCGAGCCGGTTTTCGCCTCGAGCCATTGGACTTTCGAGGTGTCGAGTTTGGCCGTGTCCTCTTTTGAAAGGCAACCGACCCATTCACCGTTCTCATCGTACTCGGAGTAGATCGGGCCATTGTGGCTGCCAGGAATGAAGCCCATCGGCCCTTGCTCGCGATTGCAGTCGTAGATGTAGGTGCCGGCGGTGCAGGGCGTGTAGTTGGTGTGGGGCCAGGCGGGAATGTCCTGATGCCACTTCACCTCGGCGCCACCCTTCGACCATTTGAAGTTCAGCTTCGAGTGATGGAACTTCACGTCCGGCCCGACGAGATCGGCGATAATGTCAGGCAACGGCGACTGGGCCGACGACGCGTACTCCCAGAAAACGGGATGATGATCGACGGGGCTCGACAGGCGGCGCAGGCGCGGATTGTCGGCGCTGTGGCCTGCCTCCATGTCCCAGACGGCGTCGCGCTTCGTGACCTTGCGGCTTTGCTCGATCATCTCGTTGGTGGCCGCGCGCAGCCTCTCGACCCAAGCCGTCGAGATCGCGTTCTCGACCAGCAGATGGCCATCCTCGAAGTAGCTTTCGCGTTGCCTCTGAGAGAGGACCCGGGGCGGAATCGAAAGGATCTGCTCTGGTGTCATGTATCCTCCGGCGTGCTGGCGCAGCTCCCGTCGACGCTGGGCGCTTGGATTGCAACCCCTTTTGCCGATAGACGTCTGCCCCGCGGGTGCGTCTGTGATATATCAGCCTATGGGCTGCGCAGGCAGAGGTCAACGGCGAGACGATGTCGATCCCATTGCCATTGTCATTGTCATTGAGACCAGCCCCGGCAGCGGCCAATATGCTGCTGTGAAACGCGGTCATGGAGTTCGAGTATGGCAAACGACACGGTGCTGGTGGAACGAAACGGCGGCATCGTGCGCCTGACGCTCAACCGGCCAGACAAGCTCAACGCGCTTTGCCGCGAGGTGGCTGAGGCTTTGGCTCCGGCACTCGAGGCGGCCGACCGGGACGAAAAGTGCCGCGTCGTGGTGTTGACGGGAGCGGGGCGTGGCTTCTGCGCAGGGCAAGAGCTGTCTGACGAGGTCTACGCCAAGAGCGGACCGCAGCCGGATCTCGGTGAGGTGCTGGATCGCTACAACCCGATCATCGAGCGCATGCGCGGGATGGCGAAGCCCATCGTCGGGGCGGTGAACGGCGTAGCGGCGGGCGCCGGTGCCAGTCTTGCGCTCGCCTGCGATATCGTGATCGCGCGCCGATCGGCGACATTTCTGCAGGCGTTCGCGCGACTCGGCCTGGTGCCCGACTGCGGCTCGACGTGGATGTTGCCGCGGCTGATCGGCGAGGCCCGGGCGCGGGGCCACGCGATGCTGGCGGAACCGATCAAGGCCGACCAGGCCGAGGCGTGGGGGATGATCTGGAAGGCGGTCGACGACGACAAATTCGATGCCGAGGTGACGGCTGTCGCGGAGCGACTCGCATCGGCGGCCACCTATGGGTTGGGACTGCAGAAGCGGGCTTTTGCGGCGGCGGCGGGCAACGATCTCGGTGGCCAACTCGCGCTCGAGAAGTTGCTGCAGCAGCAGGCGGCTGCGTCCGTCGACTACATCGAGGGCGTCACAGCATTCCAGGAGAAGCGGCCGGCGAAGTTCAATGGCCGATAGCGGGAGCGACGATGAGCAGCCCTGATGCCGATGCCATTGCGCGGGCCAGTGCCGAGGCGATGTGGGCAGAGGACAACGCGAGCCGTGGCCTCGGGATGCGGCTCGAGCGGGTCGGACCGGGCTCGGCCGTGCTGTCGATGGAGATCACGGCCGCCATGGTGAACGGGCTCGGTGTCTGCCACGGTGGGTTCATCTTCACACTGGCCGACAGCGCGTGTGCCTTCGCTTCCAACAGCTACAATCAGCGCATGATACTTGCGCAGAGCCAGATCGCGTTGGTTGCTCCAGCTCGGCTCGGCATGCGGCTCGTTGCCGAAGGCACAGAGCGGCAGCGGGCCGATCGCAGTGCCATCTATGACGTGCGGGTGACGAGCGATGCCGGCGAGGTGATCGCTGAGTTCCGCGGACACGTGAGAAGCATTCCGGGCAAGCTGTACGGGTAGAGCCACGCTGGGGCAGACCCCGAGTGGGGGCTGGTTCACACGCCCTCCGACCACGAGCTCGGGCCGTGGAGCCGGGCATGGGAGGAACGACAGGATGCAAGTTCTGACACCGGAGCGTTTCGAGCTCGATCCGATCGAGATCGCGCCTGTCGAGGTGATCCGCGGGCTTCAACTGCATCGGCTGAAGTGGTCGCTCAAGCACGCCTACGAGAACGTGGCGCACTACCGGCAGGCTTTCGATGCAGCAAACGTCAAGCCGGAGGATCTTCGCTCGCTCGACGACTTGAGGCTGTTCCCGTTCACGGCCAAGGCGGATCTCAGGGCCAACTATCCTTTCGGGATGTTCGCGGTGCCACAAGCTCAGCTCGCGCGCATTCATGCGTCATCCGGCACAACGGGGAAGCCGACGGTGGTCGGCTATACCAAGCGGGATCTGGCGACGTGGGCGCAGATGGTGGGACGGTGCATCCGGGCCTCCGGCGGGCGGCCGGGCATGAAGTTGCACAATGCCTACGGATACGGATTGTTCACGGGTGGCCTCGGATATCATGACGGCGCGACCGACTTCGGGTTGACCGTGATCCCGGTGTCGGGCGGCATGACCGAGCGGCAGGTGCAACTCATCTCGGAGTTCGCGCCAGACATCATCACAGTGACGCCATCCTATCTGCTGGCGATCCTCGACGAGTTCCGCCGTCAGGGCCGTGACCCCAGGAAAACCTCGCTCAAGGTGGCGATCCTCGGGGCTGAACCCTGGACGGATGCCATGCGGGCTGAGATCGAGGCGGCCTTTGATATTCACGCGGTGGATACTTACGGGCTTTCCGAGGTGATCGGGCCGGGCGTCGCCAACGAGTGCGTGGAAACGAAGGACGGGCCGCACATCTGGGAGGACCACTTCTATCCGGAGATCGTCGACCCGGAGACGGGGGCGCCGGTCGCGGAGGGGGAACTGGGTGAGCTGGTGTTCACGTCGCTGACCAAGGAGGCAATGCCGATCATCCGGTACCGCACGCGGGATCTGACGCGCCTGATACCAGGCACCGCGCGCTCGATGCGCCGGATGGAGCGCGTCACCGGGCGGTCGGACGACATGATGATCGTCAGGGGAGTGAATGTCTTTCCGACGCAGATCGAGGAGCAGATTTTCAAGGTCATGGGGCTGTCGCCACATTACCAGATCGTGCTGACGCGAACCGGGCGAATGGACGAGATGGAGGTGGTGGTCGAGGCGGCCGACCCCGAGGAGGGGTTAGAAATCCGGGCCAAAGCGGCAGGCGAACTCGGCCATCACATCAAGGGCGCCATCGGCGTGACGGCGAAGATTACCGTGGCGGAGCCTGGCAGCGTTGCCCGCAGCGAGGGCAAGGCCAAGCGAGTGATCGACAAGCGGAGCCGAGCATGACGTCGGCCCGCGAAGTTTACGGAGCATACGCAAAAGCGTCGCCATCGGATCGCAATCCGGTAAATTGGGTGCTCAGAATCCGTGCAATCTAATGATAGACTGCCGGCATGACGGCGGTCGGTCGCCCCGCCCAACGTAGAAATGTCTGGTCCCTCACGAGTGAGCCGATGCCCGATACGACCTTCGTCGACTACTCGACCAAGATCCCGAACAACGTCAACCTGGCATCGGACAACCGGGTGCTGAAGGCGTTGGAACAGTGGCATCCGGGGTATATCGACTGGTGGATGGCCATGGGTCCTGAAGGGTTCCAGTCGTCCGACGTGTATCTGCGCACCGCCGTTTCCATCGATCCCAAGGGATGGGCGAAGTTCGACTACGTGAAGATGCCGGAGTACCGATGGGGAATCCTGCTGGCGCCGCAGGACGAGGATCGGCGTGTCAATTTCGGTGCGCACAAGGGCGAAAAGGCCTGGCAGGAGGTGCCGGGCGAGTATCGCGCCATGCTGCGCCGCCTCGTGGTGATCCAGGGTGACACGGAGCCCGCGTCTGTCGAGCAGCAGCGTTTCCTCGGCAAGACGGCACCGTCGCTCTACGACATGCGTAATCTGTTTCAGGTGAACGTCGAGGAGGGCCGGCACCTCTGGGCGATGGTCTACCTGCTGCAGAAGTATTTCGGGCGGGACGGCCGCGAGGAGGCGCAAGGCCTGCTGGAGCGGCGCTCGGGTGACGCCGACAAGCCGCGGATGCTGGGCGCTTTCAACGAGGAGACGCCGGACTGGCTGTCCTTCTTCATGTTCACGTTCTTCACCGACCGTGACGGCAAGATGCAGCTCGAGAGCCTGGCGCAGTCGGGCTTCGATCCGATGTCACGCACCTGCCGGTTCATGCTGACCGAGGAAGCCCACCACATGTTCGTCGGCGAGACGGGCGTGGGGCGCGTGATCGAGCGCACGTGCGAGGCCATGAAGGCCGCCGGCATCGATGATCCGTTCGATACGACGCGCATCCGGGCACTGGGCGTGATCGATCTGCCGACGATCCAGAAGAAGGCGAACCTGCACTATTCGCTTTCACTGGACCTTTTTGGATCGGAGGTCTCGACCAACGCAGCCAATTTCTTCAATGCCGGCCTCAAGGGTCGCTTCATGGAGACGCGGATCGAGGACGATCACCAGCTGACGAGCGCGACGTATCCGGTGCTCAAGCTGGTCGACGGGGATATTCGAACAGTGGACGAGCCGGCGCTGACGGCCATCAACATGCGGTTGCGGGACGATTACACGAAGGACTGCCAAGGCGGCGTCTCGCGCTGGAACCGCATCATCGAGAAGGCCGGCATCAAGTTTCAGCTCATGCTGCCGTCGGTCGCCTTCAACCGCAAAATCGGCGAGTTCAAGAGCATCGAGGCGTCGCCCGAGGGTAAGCTATTGGACGCCGAGCGGTGGATGAAGATGCGCGACCAGTGGCTGCCATCGAAGGCGGATGGCGATTTCATCGCCTCGCTGATGCAGCCGTGCTGGGACCGCGGCAAATTTGCCCCGTGGATCGCGGCGCCGAAGGTGGGTATCGACCAGAAGCCCGGTGACTTCGAATATGTGAAGATTCACCGGGGATAGGACGGTTTGCACCAGCTCTGAGGAGGTGGCTCTGGCGGTCAGACCGCCTCGGCCTCGCTCTTCCTCTCCATGCGCTTGCGCACGTTCGGATCGAGCCAGCGCTTCCTCAGGCGAATGGTTTCCGGCGTGATCTCGACGAGCTCGTCGTCCTGGATGTAGCTCATCGCCTTCTCGAGCGTCATGCGAACGGGCGGCGTCAGGATGAGGGCTTCGTCCTTGCCGGAGGCGCGCACGTTGGTGAGCTTCTTGCCCTGGATGACGTTGACGACGAGGTCGTTCTCGCGGCTGTGCTCGCCGACGATCATGCCCTCGTAGACCTTGGTCTGGGGATCGATCATCAGCGCGCCGCGCTCCTGCAAGTAGAACAGCGAGTAGGCAGTTGCCTCGCCGACGCCGTTGGAGATGAGGACGCCATTACGGCGACCGGCGATCTCACCCTTAAAGGGCACGTAGTCGTGGAACAGGCGGTTCATCACCGCCGTGCCGCGGGTGTCGGTCAGCAACTCGCCCTGATAGCCGATCAGGCCACGCGTCGGGACGTAAAAGACCAACCGGGTGCGGCCGCCGCCCGAAGGGCGCATCTCGCGGAGTTCGCCTTTTCGCTCAGACAGCTTCTGGACGACGATGCCGGAGTGAGCCTCATCGACGTCGACGATGACTTCCTCGACCGGCTCCAGCCGCTGGCCCGTCGCCTCATCGGTCTTGGTTACGACCTGGGGGCGGGAAACGGTCAACTCGAAGCCTTCGCGGCGCATGTTCTCGATCAGGATGCCGAGCTGCAACTCGCCGCGCCCGGCCACCTCGAAGCTATCTTTGTCGGCGTTCTCGCGGACGCGGATCGCGACGTTGCGCTCGAGTTCCTTCATCAGCCGGTCGCGGATAACGCGGCTCTGGACCTTGTCGCCTTCCTGGCCGGCGAAGGGGCCGTCGTTGATGCGGAAATTCATCGCCAGCGTCGGCGGATCGATCGGCTGGGCCGGGATCGGGGTCTCGACGGTCGGATCGCACAGGGTATCGGCAACCGTCGCCTCGGTGACACCAGCGATCGCCACGATATCGCCGGCCTCGGCGAGGTCGACGGACGTTCGGTCGAGGCCACGGAAGGCCAGCACCTTGGTCACGCGGGTGGTTTCGATCAGTTTGCCGTCGCGGGAGATCGCCTTGATGGCCTGGTTCGGTTTGACGCTTCCCGAGCGGATGCGGCCGGTCAGGATCCGGCCAAGGAACGGATCGGCCTCGAGCGTGGTCGCAAGCATCCGGAAAGGACCATCCTCTGCAACCGGGGGCGGCACATGGCGCAGGATCAACTCGAACAATGGGGTGAGGTCACCTATGGGGCCTTCGGGCGCGTCGGCCATCCAGCCATCGCGCCCCGAGCCGTAAACGACAGGGAAGTCGAGTTGCTCGTCGGTCGCGTCGAGGGAGGCGAACAGATCGAAGATCTCGTTCAGAACGGCGTCGTGGCGCTCGTCGGGGCGGTCGATCTTGTTAATCGCCACGATCGGGCGCATGCCCTGCTTGAGGGCCTTGGAGACGACGAATTTGGTCTGGGGCAACGGGCCCTCGGAGGCGTCGACCAGGACGACGACGCCGTCCACCATGTTGAGAATGCGTTCGACCTCGCCGCCGAAATCGGCGTGGCCCGGCGTGTCGACGATGTTGATACGGGTGTCGTGCCAGAGGATCGACGTGCACTTGGCGAGAATGGTGATCCCCCGCTCGCGCTCGAGATCGTTCGAATCCATGGCCTGGGACTCGACCTTCTGGTTCTCCCGGAAGGCGCCGGATTGCTTGAGAAGCGCGTCGACGAGCGTGGTCTTGCCATGATCGACGTGGGCGATGATCGCGATGTTGCGCAAGTTCATAAGGACGTCCTGGGGTCGGCCCCCGGCCGCTGGGGCCGTGGGAGCGCGCAATTGTGCAGCGCATCATGAAAGCTCGCCGGGGGCGTAGCACATCCGGGGAGAAGCCGCCAGTGCGGTGGTTCCGAAGGTCAGTCCCGGCTCGCGACGGCGGCGCCTGAGCGTGCTCGAGTCTCGGGTTTGCTTTCGATTGGCGTTTGGCAGTGCTGCTCCCTGGGCTTCTCCGCTTCGGGGTCGTCCGGCGGGATGACCAGTCGCTCGGGTGGAGTAGCCCTCGAGACCGGATTGGGAGCTGGCCGCTCGGAACGGGGCGGAAACAGGGCCGTCGGCGACGCCGAGGCGGAAGGAGCCTCGTCCATTTTTAGGTGCTGGGTCAGCACGATCTGAGGGTCGGTTGGGTCGATGCCGTTCGCCTGGAACGTCTCCTTGATTGCTTGAACGACCCGGCTGCGGCCCGCCACCTCGTCCGAGCGCTGGGAACGTGTCCACCAGCGGATCCTCAGGGCGAGCGACGTGGGGCCCAGCTCCCAGCACAAGACCTGAGGTGCGGGTGACTTCTCGACCTCGTCGAGGCTGGCAAGGGCATTTGCAATAAGATTGCGGACGAGGGTTACCTCATAATCGTAGCCGACCGTCACATCGAGAGTGAGGCGGCGGGTCGGGTAGGCGGTCATAACGATGACGCTCGACGTATAAATGTCAGCATTAGGAACGACGACGATGCGGTTGTCATAGGTCCGGATCAAGGTTGCGCGCTGGTTGATGCGATGGACGGTACCCTCGATCTCGCCAACTCGGATCTGATCACCCCGCCGGAACGGCTGCCGGAGCAGGATCAGAAGCCCCGCCAGCCAATTCTGCAAAATGTCCTTGAACGCAAATCCCACGGCAATCGAGCCGATGCCAAGGCTGGCGACCAGATCGCCCGGATTGAGGGTTGGTAGAATTATGGTCAGGGCTATCAGAGTTCCGAACAGCGTGATCACCCAGAATGACGAGCTCGAAACCATTTCCCCGAGATCGTGGCGCTCGCGACGGCGGAAAGACGAGCGGAGGGTCGAACTGGTCAATTGAGCGACGAGCAGCAGGATCGCGAAAACCACGGCTCCGACAATGAGGTTGGGGAGCAGTCCGAAGAAGCCGTCGACCCATGAGTCGATGCGGGACCAAGCTACCTGCCATCCGTCGACAAAGCGCGTCGTCTTGTCCAACTCGTCCCCATTCGCTGCCGGCATCCGATCGGTGGAGTGCGATCGACCCGTCCCCAAATCTGAACTCGCAACGACTTGGATTGTTCGCTGGGCGGGAAATCTAAGAGCTGGGGGCGTTGTGCACGGTTCTTGCGAGGTTCATCGGCATAGGTGAACCGGTGTGCCGTCCTGGGACACGCAACGAGACGAGCAGAATGTTCGAGCGCAACAAGATCGACAATGTCGAGCAGCAGAGCGTGGCGATCCAGCTGACAACCGACGGGGGCGACACGCTCAGTGGTCGGGCGATGATTGGGATCGGACGCACGCTCGCCAGCGTGCTGAATGGTCCTGATGTGTTCATTGAGTTCGAGCCGTGGGGCGGCGAGCGGGTGTTGATCTCCAAGGCTAAGATCCGTTCGGTGAAGGTCCTGCAGGTGGCGAAGCCGGACAGCCTGAAAGGTCGGATCGCGGCAATGGACGAGTTCGATCCGCATACTATTCTCGGGGTCAAGGCCGAGGCCAGCCTCGAGGAGGTCAAGAGCGCCTGGCACCGGCTCTCGAAGGCCTATCATCCGGATCGCTACGCCTCGGCCGAGCTGCCGACCGAGGTGCTCGACTACCTCGCGGCGATGGCACGGCGCGTGAACGCGGCGTATGCGGCCTTGGAAGGACCGTTGCAGGCGAGGCGGCGGAATGCCGCTTTGCGGACCGACGCTGTCTATACGTCGGTGCCGAGGGGGTGATGCGGAGCTGAGTCAACGGCTTTGAACAAGAATTGGGTTGCCTCTGGAAAGTGGGTCGTAGTCTGCCCATATGACGCCGGAGACGAGTTTTGGACGTGTGCTCCTCATTCCGTTTCGGCCGCTAACGATGCCAACCGAGCAACTCAGCTATGCCTCGGACAGTCTGCCGCGATGGCAGCGACGTTTCGTCCGCGCGGTCGAGAATGCTTCGGGGCGTCGGCGTCTCCTTCCTCTTTATGAGCGATGGCGCTGCGAGTCGGCCGGCAAGAGCCCGCGCATGATGGCCGACATGCTGTCTCTGATCGGTACTTCGCTCGATCTGCAGGGGCCGTGGCCGCCCAGGATCGGTGCGGATGATCCGCTAGTGATCGTGGCCAATCATCCATTCGGCATTGGCGACGGAATCGCGTTGACCGTGCTGGCGGAAGCGATCGGGCGACCCTATCGTATCCTGGTCAATCGTGATTTCCTCAAGGTGCCGGAAGTTCGCAATATCGTTCTGCCGATCGACTTCGCGGAGACCGAGGCGGCGCTTGCGACAAACCTCGCGACGCGGGTTGCGGCACGTCGACTGCTGCAGGACGGCACGACGCTGATCATCTTCCCATCGGGCGGCGTTGCGACGGCCGAGCGGCCGTTCGGCAAAGCCGAGGAATTGCCGTGGAAGCACTTCACGGCGCGCCTCGTGCAGCAGAGCCGGGCCAGTGTGCTGCCGGTCTACTTCGAGGGGCAGAACAGTCGTCTTTTCCATCTCGTGAGCCGGGTCAGCCTCATTCTCAGGCTATCGCTGCTGGTGTCCGAGTTCCGCAAGTTCGTTGGAGCCGACGTGCGGCTGCATGTCGGCGACGTCGTGCCGTTCTCAGCACTCGAGCACGCGAACGACCGACGAAAGCTTACTGACGAACTCTTTGCGCGGGTGCATCAGCTCGCGCCGGGCAACAGGAGCAAGCCTCTCTCCGCGTTGGGGCCGCGGCCGGCTGCCGAACGTGTGCGTTTTCCCTGGGACCCGCCGCGCGAGGCTGCGCGATGGCCGCAGACCTGAAGCGAAAGTGTCATTCGAGATCCCTATGAAGCCGTCTGTTTCGAAGGAAGAGAGACGAGGTCGAGGTCAGTAGAGAAAGACCATGATCACCGAAGCGCTTTTCGTGCTTTTGTCTGTCGGTGCAGGCGGACTCGCGTACGCCCGCCATCGCCGTGGCCGTCTCTACGAATCTCTCGAGGCGAGAAGCCAGGCGATCCGATGCGCCGTGCCGTTGGACCTCGATCCACTGCTGCAGCGGCCGGTTCCCGTATTCGATCAACGCCTGGCACATCTCGACGACATCTTACCGGTGAGAACACTCGAAGTGCTCCGCAAACAGGCGCTCGCGCTCGCCGGTCCAGAGCGCAGCTATATCCCGACGCACAAGAAGGGTGGGACGGTCGCCTACGAAAGCCTCTTCGAGACGGCTCCGGCGATTGTCGCCCTCTACCACTCGCGTGAGATACAGGCGCTCATTTCGCGCATCGTCGGGGAAACGGTGAAACCGACACCGATCAATGATCAGAGCTCGCTTTCTGTGCTGTTCTACGAAAAGCCCGGAGACCATATCGGCTGGCACTACGACCATAACTTCTATCGGGGACGCCATTTCACAGTGCTGCTGCCGGTGATCAACGAGGGCAGAGCTTCTGGAGGGCTCAGTCACGCGACGCTGAAGGCGAAAATCCAGGGTGTGGAGACGGACGTCGCGACGCCGCCGAACGCCTTGATCGTGTTCGAGGGTGCGAAGGTGCACCACAAAGTGACGCCGATCGTCGAGGGTGAGCGACGGTTGGTGATCTCGATGACCTATTGCACGGATCCGCGCGCCAATGCGCTGCAGGGCGCGGTGCGGCGGATCAAGGATGTGGCGTTCTTCGGTCCGCGGGCGCTCTGGACCTAGCTGGCGACGAGGCGAGGCTGGGGTTCATGCGACGTCGGCGAGCGATCCAGCGAAATTTCTCGCCGGTGTGTTAGATCTCCAATGCGGGCTCGACCTCGTTTCGTATCAGTGGGCGGTTCAATCGTTGAGGGATGCCATCGATGAATTCACTCGGCGAAACTGACGCATTCTCTCCGGTCAACATTGCGAAAGCGTTCGTTGCGGGATTTGTCAGCGTGTTGGTGTTCCAGTTCGGGCTGGCGGCGCTTCTCCATCTCGCGGGTCTAATTGCGAATGCGCCCTATGCCATGAGGCCCGTGCCGCCGTTCGGGGTGCCGCAGACCTTGAGCTCGGCGTTTTGGGGTGGGTTGTGGGGGATCGTTTTCCTGGGTGTGCTTCGGGGGCGTGCCGGGAGCAGTTACTGGCTGACAGCGGCGTTGTTCGGCGGGATCGTCGTGAGTGCGGTGGCGCTGCTGATCGTCGGACCGATCAAGGGGCGGCCGTTCGCTGCCGGATGGAACATGCGGACCTGGTTGACCCTGTTCGTCCTGCATGGCGCTTTCGGACTTGGGGCGGCGCTGATGCTGCGGGTGCTCAAGGTCGGGGGGCGTGCGCGCTGATCAAGTGATGGGGCCGTCGGGGTCGTCGGAGAGGTGCGATTTGGCATTGCGCGGCTTGCCGTTCAACGGGCCGTTAGCGAGATTGCGCCAAGGCTTCTCGGTCGTGTGCTCCTTCTCGTAGAGATCTCGCAGAAAGTCATCGATACGCGGATCGGGCGGCGAGGCTTCGTCGGTATCGCGTCGCTCGACTGACTGAAGGTCGCGGGCCCACTTCGGCGCACCGGTCTTCTTGTGACGGCGACCGCCCCAGGCAAGCAGAGGCCGATCCGGTGGCTCGAGTTCGAGCTCTTCAAGGAAGTTCTCCCGCAGTGCGTAGAAGGACTGCAGGACGGCGTCACGCACCAGACGTCGATCGTCGGCGGAGACGTCCTTCGCCTTTGTCGGGTCGAGGGTCTGCAACGCTCGGCGCATGTCGTGGAGCGGAGCGAACGGATAGATACCGATCATGTTCCCCGTTTCGCCGACATTGGCGTAGACGGTACGCATGTTGTCGATCGTGGCCGAGATGGCGAGAAACGTTTCGATATAGTCCTCGTGGGATGGCGCATCGCGGCGCGTGTAGGCGTAGAGCTTGGACTTTGCATCGACGATCTCGCGCCATTCCTCCTTCAGCGCGGCGATGAAGCTCTGGCGGCGCTGGTAGATGCCGGCGAGGGCGGCGGCGACGACGGTGACGAAGACCAGCGCCATGTCCTTGAGGTATTCGTACACATCCTTCGCGACGCTCTCCCAAGGCGAGCCGGCCATACCGGGGATATGGGGAGTCAATTTCGTGACGAGCGAGACGGCAAGCACCACGGTCAGCGCAACATAAGACCATCGGAGCGTTCGGCGGAGCTTTGATCTCGTCATGTTCGCTGCTCGTCAGGCGGGTGCGGAGGCGGCCAGCTCGCGGGCCTTCGGCGGGGGAGATGGCTCGCGCGCCGCCTCGGCGATCAGGCGCCAGGAGGCCTGCTCGATCGCGGTTTCGACCTCGCGCCGAATCTGCGCGCGGGGGCGGCCGGCGGGGATGGGTGGCAGGATCTCGACAATGATGGTGCCGGGATAGCGGGTCAGGCTTTTGCGTGGCCAATAGAGCCCTGAATTGAGGGCGAGCGGAATGAGGGGGACCTCCAGTGCATCGTAGAGGGCCACGTAGCCGGGCTTGTAATCGGGTTCGGCGCCTGGAGGGCGGCGGGTGCCTTCGGCGAAAATCACGACCTCGCGGCCCGCATCCGAGCGCGCCTTGGCGTCGGCCAGCATGGCCTTGAGGGCCGCGGCCGCGCGGTCGCGACGGACGAGGATGTGCTCGAACTTGATGCAGAACCAGCCGTAGAGCGGAATGCGGGTCAGCTCGGCCTTGAGCACAATGGCGGGGTCGCGGAAGAGTGGGATCAGCGCGAACGTGTCCCAGGCGGACTGATGCTTCGCGACGACCAGGCATGAGCCGGCGGGGATGTGCTCGCGGCCACGCACCTCGTAGCGGGTGCCACAGATCACGCGGAGCAACCAAAGACAGACCAAGCCATGCCAGCGAAGGCCCGTCATCGCCCACGAGCGGGGACCAATCAGAAGCCAGACGCCGAGCAGCATCATCAGCGCAGTGACGAGATAGAATGCCAAGTTGAAGACGGCCGAGCGCAGGGCCACTCCCACTGATGCGGTCATCGATCCGACCTGGGAGTGGCGGAGGCGGAAGGGAGACTCCCCGGCGGGAGCACCGGTCGAGAGGGTTCCGGAACGGGTGTCACGAGCCGCGCGACCGAGAAGCGGGCGCTGGAGCCCAGGAACTTCAGGTACTCTCCGAACAGGAGACGGGCCGTCGGCCAATGGTGCCACCAATTCTCCAACTGCAGATTGCGGCCTGCGCTGACTGGGTGGGAGACGAGGTGAATGTCCGGCATGACGCGCGCGAACTCGACCCTGCTGCGGAGCATATGGTAGCTCGACGTGACTACGATCAGGCTTCGAAAGCCGTTGTTGCGAACCCATTGGCGGGCTTCGTCGGCGTTGCCGCTGGTGTTCATGGCCGCGTGCCCGATTTCGATGCAACAGCGTACGAGCGCGTCGCGCGTCGTATCACTGCCGTCGACGGGGCGCTTCAGCTCGGTCGGCATGCGGGTTGTCGGATTGACACCGGAAATCAGCAGGCGTGGGGCGCGTCCTTCGGCCATGAGCCGGACGCCAGTGGTGATTCGCTCTTCGTCACCGGTGAGGACAACGATGGCGTCGGCGCGAGGATCACGGGCAGGAGAGAGCTTGTGAACGGTTTCGGCGAAAGCCCAGAAACCGGTAGCGCCAGCCAAAGAGGCTAGCATTCCCAATACGATAACGGAGCGGATGAGCTTCGCCATATCGACCTGCCGAGCCGCCGTTGATCTGCTCGGGGATGGCTCGGTCGATCCGCGAAGCAGGTGTTCACTGGATTTGATTGTGCATTGTGCCACGACCAAGGCAAGCGGTTCGCGGCGGTGTGGTGGACGTGCTGTTGAACATTGGTGACGTAAGTCGGCTGATCATCCTACGAATGTTCAAATGCCGCAGTCCTGAGCCGCGTCTCGGGCGTCTGCCGGACTTGCAACGGGCAGTTAGTCACTGGTCCCAGACGCGTTCGTTCAGCGTCTCGAAGAAGTCCAAGGCCTCTTCGCGCAGCGTACGTGCACAGTTGCGCTTGCATCCGATCCAGGTTCCACCGGGCATGCGAACCTCCAAGCCCACGGGGCCCCGGCGCACCGGGCCGCTCACGCAACCCTTGCCGTAGTGGCTACATGCAACCACCGAGCCGCCGCCGCCTTGTCGGGGACGGGCGTCAGCTGGCTGCGCGATGGTGGCGAAACCCACCGTCACCAATCCGATGAGGCCGATGCGCCGGTCACAAAGTGTTCGCCAAGCTGTGGTCATCGTGGCTGCCTCTTCGGCTGATTTTGACGACTCGACTACACAGCTGTGGGGTAGCGTATCGCCGCCTGGCGGGCAATTCGGGTGCCCGGCTCCGGCTCCGTGCGGGCGTCGCAGTGGAGGACCGCGGTGAGCTGGCTCGAGCAAGTTTTCAACTACTGCGAGCGGGGAACGGATCCATCGTTCTGGGCGGAGCCGGTGAATGCCGTAACAAACGCGGCGTTCCTGGGGGCGGCAGCGGTCGCGGCTAGTCGGTTGCGGCGAATGGAACGATCGGCAGTCGTTTCGGGGGCCGGCGAGCGGCTGGCGTTGTGGCTGCTGGTTAGCGCAGTGGCGGCCATCGGGATAGGCAGCTTTCTGTTTCATACGTTCGCGACGCGATGGGCGCTGGTTGCGGACGTGGCGCCGATCACCGTGTTCATGCTCGGCTATCTGGCATTCGCGCTCAGAGCTTTTGTCGGTCTGGGGTGGTTGGCGACCGGGATTATTATGCTGGCGTTTCTCTATGCGGGCTCGCTGGCATCGAGGGTGTCTTGTAGCGGCGAGCCCTGCCTCAACGGGTCGCTCGGCTATCTGCCGGCACTGGTCTCACTTTTGATCGTCGGGCTCGTGGCGGAACAGCGGGGCTTGCGCTCCGGGCGTTTGCTGCTCGCTGCAGGGGCAGTCTTCTTCGTCTCGGCAATGTTCAGGACGATCGACCGGGAGGTGTGCGAGGCGACGCACGTGCTCGGTCATCATCGAGGCACGCATGCGCTGTGGCATATCCTCAATGCAACGACGCTCTACCTGTTGCTTCGGGCGGCGATCGAAAGGCGGTCTCAACCCGCCTGATTGAGCGGGCGCGCGGTGGCAGATGGATGCATGGCCGCCGTGAATCCGGCAGCCAGCACCGAGACGACGCTGCGTGGTGTCAGCACCTCCAGTTGGCAGTTTCGCGGGCGTGGTTGGGGCCGCTGGTATCCGTCCGGCGTCCAAGGGTGGATGCTGCCCGCGAAGACAAGGCAGGGTTGGCCTTGGTGGCGGATGAAGGTGCCGTCGGGTAGATCGTCGAGTTCGGCGATGTAGGTCACTTTGCGGCCGCGTGCGTCGACTCGTTCGGCGTGGAGGACATCGTCCATCTCGCGTGCGGAGGCACGACCGTCCTCGCCCCGAAGCCGGGCCCATAAGGTGGCGAAGGCGACCGCATCGTCCCGGCGGCATTCAAAGCAAGGGCGGTGGCCGGCCGCCAAGGCCGTCGCCTCGTCGAGGAAGAACAGCTCGGTGTACTGGCCGGGTGACATGACCTGACGGTGGCGGTCCTTGAAGGCGAGCCGGCAGCAGATCCACTGCCTGGAGACCCAGCGGCGGCGGCGCAGCGTGCGATGCTCATCGTGGAGGGCCCCGCCGCGATTGCCCATCATGAGCCCGCGGGCTGCATGGGCGACGATCTCGCCCTCGGGCGTCACTCGGTTCTGGAGCGGCATGTCGCGATCTGCCAAGTTGCGTTGAAACTAGATCTCGTGGAGGACCGACCATGACCGAAGCCGGCGTCAGCGTGAAGATGGTGCAGCACGGGTCGCTCGGCCCGGTGGCGTACGTCACGATCGACAATCGTCGGCGGCTCAACGTGCTGTCGACGCCGATCATCGTGGCGTTGCGGGAGGCGTTCGAGAGGTTGTCGCGCGATGAAGCGCTCAGAGCCGTCGTGCTGACCGGGGCGGGAGATCGGGCGTTCATCGGCGGGGCCGATCTCAATGAGCTTGGCGGCATGTGCGCGGACAGTGCGCGGCTCTTCATTACGCGGCTCCACATGGCGTGCAAGGCGATCCGGGAGTGTCCGGTGCCGGTGATCGGGCGGATCAACGGCTTCTGCCTCGGCGGCGGGCTCGAGGTGGCGGCGGCAGCCGACATGCGGGTGGTGGTCGAGGGTGCGGTACTCGGCATGCCCGAGGTCGTGATGGGCTTGCCCTCGGTGATCGAGGCAGCGCTGCTGCCCGGCCTGATCGGTTGGGGGAAGACGCGCGAGATCCTGCTCACGGGCGAGACATTCGGGGCCGAGGAAGCTCTTGCCATGGGATTCGCACAGAAGGTGGTGCCGGCTCCTGGGCTGGATGCGGCGGTCGAGCACTGGTTGACGCTGATCCTCAAGGCGACGCCGCAGGCGGTGCGGGCACAAAAGGCGCTGATGAACCGCTGGCAACGCGTCTCGGTCGACGAGGGCATCTATGCCGGCATCGATGCCCTGTCGGACGCCTACAAGACGGGCGAGCCACAGGCGGCGATTGCGGCGTTCTTCGCCGAGAAGGCCAAGCGGAAGGCGAGGTAGGGTGAGCCGATGAGGGACGAGCAGCTTCGAGGCATTGCAAGGCACACGCCCTACAGCGATCTGGTGCGCGATTTCCGCTGGGATATTCCGGAGACCTTCAATTTCGCGACGGATGTGGTCGACCAATGGGCCGCGGAACGGGATGGCATCGCCCTCGTCTGGGAGAATGCCGGCGGCGAGACGGCGGAGTATCGCTTTTCGGACATTGCGCGCCGTTCGTGCCGGCTGGCATCAGCGCTCGCTGCCGCGGGTGTCGGCAAAGGCGATCGGGTGATCGTCATGCTGCCCCGCGTCCCCGAGTGGCAGATCGCGCTCGTTGCGTGCGTCCGGATGGGGGCCATCGCCATTCCGTGCATCGAGATGCTGACGGGGCGCGACATCGCCTATCGGGTGAGGAACTCGGGGGCGAAAGCGGCCATCTGCAGGGCCGATCAGGTGACGAAATTCGCCGACGTCGAGGCCGAGATTGCCGTGCGCGTCGCAGTCGGTGGAGCGCGCGGCTGGATCTCCTGGTCTGACGCGCTCAACTCAGGCACGGATCATTTCGCGGCGCCAAGGATCGGGATCGAGGACCCGGCCGTGATGTACTACACGTCCGGGTCGACGGGACACCCGAAGGGCGTGCTGCATGCGGCGCGTGCGCTTTATGCGTGGCGGATGCAGGCCTATTTCTGGCTCGACCTCGAGCCGGCAGACCGGATCTGGTGCACGGCCGATACGGGGTGGAGCAAGGCGGGCACAAGCGTGATCTGGGGTCCTTGGAGTTGCGGGGCAACCGCTTTCCAGTACGACGCCCCGTTCGTTCCAGCGGATCGGCTGCGAATGCTCGCCAAGCACCGCATCACGGTGTTCTGCGCCTCCAGCACGGAACTGCTTCGGCTCGGGAGCGAGGAGACCGGATCTCATGACCTTTCGGCTCTCCGGCGGACGGTATCAGCGGGGGAAGCGGTAAGCCCCATCGCAGCGGAGCGCTGGCGCAGGGCGACTGGATCTCTCGTGTCGGAGGCTTACGGGCAGACGGAAGCCTTGATGATGGTGCTCAATTATCCATCGGAGCCAGTGCGGCTCGGCTCGATGGGGCGACCGCAGCCGGGGCTCGACATCGATATCGTGGACGATGATGGGCGCAGGGTCGGCGTCGGCGAAGAAGGTCATGTCGCGTTGCTGACGCCGAGCCCGCAGCTGATGCTCGGTTACTGGCAGGACCTGGAGCGGACCGCTCAGTGCTTCATCGAGGGGCCCGAGGGGCGATGGTACTTGTCCGGTGATCGTGGCACGAGAGATGCCGAGGGTTATCTCTGGTACGCGGGGAGATCCGACGACGTGATCAACTCGGCTGGTTATCGGATTGGCCCGATTGAGGTGGAAAACGTTCTGCTCGAACATCCGGCCGTGGCGGAATGCGCGGTGGTGCCGAGTCCTGATCAGGAGCGGGGCGAGATCGTCAAGGCTTTCATCGTTCTGAAAGCGGGTGAAGCGGGGACCGCAGCGTTGGTTGGTGAGCTGCAAGACTACGTCAAGTCTATGACAGCGCCTTATAAATACCCGCGGGCGGTGGAGTTCATCGATGAAATCCCCAAGACGGTGACGGGGAAGATTCGACGGCGGACGCTAAGGGAACTCGAGCTGGAGCGGTTCCGCGGGGGCATCGGGTGACCCGTCGGGGTGGGCCCATACAGGTTGAGACAATCGTAACCGACGCGGCGGCTCAGTATATGTGCGGACTGGACGTGGGGGCAGCAGCTCCTATATCAGTTGCACGTCCGTCCGGGCCCGTGATCACGGGCTTCCGTGGCCCGTCGTAACTCTGAGGGGCAAGATGAACACTCGTTTCAAGCTGTTTTCCGGCAAGGCTCTCGCACTTTTGGCAGTACTGGGAGCCGGTGCCATGGTGACCGTCGACTTTGCCGAGGCCCGAAGCGGTAAGGGCGGTAGTGTCGGCAGCCGCGGCAGCAAGACACACTCCGCGCCGCCAGCGACCAACACGGCGCCGGCCGCGCAACCGATCCAGAAGTCGATCACGCAGCCCGGCCGACCGGGCGCGGCTGCAACCGCTCAGCAAGCGTCGCGCGGCGGTAGCATGATGCGCAACCTCCTGCTCGGCGGATTGATCGGCGCTGGTCTTGCGAGCCTGTTCGGCATGGGCGGCGGTCTCGCCGCCGTGCTGGGCTTCGTCCTGCAGGGCCTGATGATCGCAGGTCTGGTGATGCTGGCCATCATGTTGTTCCGCCGTCTGCGTGGCGGCAGCGGTCAGCCGGCCATGGCAACAGCGACGGCCGGGGCCAGTGCGGCGCCGACGCCGGGCCAGCAGGCCTACCGGGCGAGCATGGGCGGCATGGGCGTTGCGGCCCCTGAGCTGGTCATCGGCGGCGACGACTACAACGCGTTCGAGCGTCTGCTGAAGGAGATCCAGCTCGGCTACGCCAACGCCGACCTCAAGGCTCTCGAGCAGCGCCTGACGCCCGAGATGCTCTCGAACTTCGCCAACGAGCTCGAGGACAATAAGCGCCGGGGCGTCTCGAACGACCTCTCGGAGCCCAATCTTCTCCAGGGTGATCTTGCCGAAGCATGGCGCGAGGGCGCGAGCGAGTATGCAACCGTCGCGATGCGTTACTCGCTGATCGACGCCTTGGTGGACGTGAAGTCCGGCCGGGTTATCGAAGGCTCGACCACCGAGCCGCAAGAGGTCACCGAGTTGTGGACGTTCTACCGTCCGACAGGTGGCGACGCGAACAAGTGGGAGCTTTCGGCGATCCAGCAGGCCTGAGGCTTGCGCGATTTCTGATCGATCATTCGGGAGGGCTCCGTCACGAGTGGCGGGGCCCTTCTCGCGTTCTGGTCGATTGCAGGCCCCGCTACGATGTCGGCCGATTGTCGACGGGGCGGACTTGGCCTAACTGTCGCGCCGAGACATCCGACGGAATCACGACGCCATGATCATCGCCATCGACGGACCGGCCGCCTCGGGGAAAGGGACGCTCGCAAGGCTGATCGCCGAGCATCTAGGGTATGCCTGCCTCGACACGGGGTTGCTCTATCGGGCGGTTGCACGCGATGTACTGGCCAGGGGGCAGTCGCTCGAGGACGAGGAATTCGCCGCGCAGGCAGCGCGGATGATCGACACGGCCACCCTCGACGATCCCGAGCTCAGGTCGCCTGGTGCCGGTGATGCGGCCTCAGTGGTGGCGAAGTTTCCCGCGGTTCGACAGGCGTTGCTGGCATTGCAAAGGGCCTTTGCGGATCAGAGCCCGGGAGCTGTCCTCGACGGACGGGACATCGGGACGGTGGTGTGTCCCGATGCGGACATCAAGATCTTCGTGACCGCAGATCTCGCCGTGCGTGCGCAGCGCCGCTTCGAGGAGTTACGCCGTCGCGGCGACCCGGTCACGCTGGAGGCGGTGACCGAGATCCTACGGCTCCGGGACGAACGAGATCAGAGCCGGGCCGATGCACCGATGCGCGCGGCAAGCGATGCCGACTTGCTCGATACGACGGAGATGGATATAGAAGCGGCATTCGACGCTGCCGTCGGGTTGATCAAAAGGAGGATCGCCCGGCTGGGGTGACCCAAAGGGCTGCCCCAATCCGAAGCCGGTGGGATTTACTTCCCGCTCACGGTAGCGATGCGAACTGACACAGCTTGGGCGCCTTTCGAGGCGGCGTCGGCGAACCGCGGGACAAAACCGTGGTCGGTCGGCGCCATTTGCATTGGGCGCCAATCCCCTGAAACCCGAGGTTCGAGCCGGCCACAGCGCCGGTCGCCTCCTCTTACACACTTGCGAGCAAGGACACTTGATGAGCACCGAGGCTGCCACCAGAGAGATGAACCCGTCCCGCGGCGATTTCGAGGCCCTCCTCAACGAGATGATGGGCGAGGACAACGCCTTCGAGGGCACCGTGATCAAGGGCACGATCACCGCGATCGAGAAGGATCTCGCGGTGATCGACGTGGGTCTCAAGATGGAGGGCCGCGTTCCGCTGAAAGAGTTCGGCGTCGGCGGGAAGCCGGCCGACCTCAAGGTCGGCGATGAGGTCGAGGTCTACCTGGAGCGCATGGAGAATGCGCTGGGCGAGGCCGTTCTCAGCCGTGACAAAGCTCGGCGCGAAGAGAGCTGGACCCGCCTCGAGAAGCAGTTCGAGGCCAACGAGAAGGTCGAAGGCGTCATCTTCAACAAGGTTAAAGGTGGCTTTACGGTCGATCTCGACGGTGCGGTGGCCTTCCTTCCCGGTAGCCAGGTCGACATCCGCCCGGTGCGCGACATCGGGCCACTGATGCACCAGCCGCTGATGTTCCAGATCCTCAAGATGGATCGCCGGCGCGGCAACATCGTCGTCTCGCGCCGCTCGGTGCTGGAGGAGACACGGGCCGAGCAGCGTTCGGAGATCGTGGCGCGCCTCGGCGAGGGCCAGGTCATCGACGGCGTGGTCAAGAACATCACCGACTACGGTGCGTTCATCGACCTCGGCGGCATCGACGGTCTGTTGCACGTCACCGACATGGCTTGGCGTCGCGTCAACCATCCCAGCGACGTCGTGAACGTCGGCGACACTGTGAAGGTGCAGATCATCCGCATCAATCCCGAGACGCAGCGGATCAGCCTCGGCATGAAGCAGCTGCTGTCCGATCCGTGGGAGGGCATCGAGGTCAAGTATCCAGTCAACTCGCGCTTCTCCGGCACCGTCACGAACATCGCCGACTACGGCGCCTTCGTGGAGCTGGAGCCGGGCGTCGAGGGCCTGATCCACGTCTCCGAGATGAGCTGGACCAAGAAGAACGTGCACCCCGGCAAGATCGTGTCGACCAGCCAGCAGGTCGATGTGCAGATCCTGGAAGTGGACCCGAACAAGCGGCGGATCTCGCTCGGCCTCAAGCAGACCCAGGACAACCCGTGGGATTCGTTCCTCACGACGCATCCCAAAGGCTCGGTCGTCGAAGGTCCGATCCGCAACATCACCGAGTTCGGGTTGTTCATCGGTCTCGACAACGGCATCGACGGCATGGTGCACCTCTCCGACCTCGACTGGAACAAGGCGGGCGAAGAAGTCATCAAGGACTACAAGAAGGGCGACAACGTCAAAGCCGTGGTGCTCGACGTCGACAGCTCGAAGGAGCGCATCTCGCTCGGCGTCAAGCAGCTCGCCGGCGATCCGCTGGACACGCTCGGCAAGTACAAGAAGGGCGACGCCGTCACCTGCGAAGTGACCGCGGTCGAGCCGAACGGCATCATGGTCAAGATCGCCGACTCGGACATCACCACCTACATCAAGCGTGCCGATCTCTCTCGCGACCGCTCTGAGCAGCGGCCGGAGCGGTTCAACATCGGCAACAAGGTCGATGCCCAGGTGCTGACCGTCGACAAGGCGGCGCGACGCATCCAGGTGTCGATCAAGGCGCTCGAGATCGCCGAGGAGAAGCAAGCGGTGGCGCAGTACGGCTCGTCCGACTCGGGCGCGTCGCTGGGCGACATCTTCAAGGCGGCCCTCAAGAAGCGCGAGGGTGGCGACGGCTGAGGTCGTCACGACGAGGCGGATCCGGTTTGCGTAGCCGGTTCCGCCCTCTATCCAAGATCGTTTTTTCGTCGAGGGCCAGGAATAAACACGATCGGCCCCGGTGATGCCTTCTCTTCCATGCGCGGGCGTCCGGGGCTCTCCGGGCGCTTTGGGCTGTGCAGGGCCGCTTTTTTACAGCGGCCCGATGCGTAGCCTCAATTGGCTTGACCTGCACTATCGTGCTCGCCGCCAGCGTCCGCCACTTCACCCCTCCTCCAGCGCCGCATTGACCCCATCCACCCACGCCTTCGCGCCCGAGTGGAGAAGAGCGATGTCGGTCTGGGTCGAGAGGAAGCGGATGCCGCGCTTGATCCAGTACGCCTGCTTGGCGGTATCGCGAATGCCGCCGCAGCCGGCGTAGTTGCCGGCGGCCTTGCAGGCGGCGATGGCGCGATCCAGGGCGTTACCGACGGCCGGGTCGTCGAGTTGGCCGGGTTTGCCGAGATCGGTCATGAGGTCATTGGTGCCGATGTGGACGACATCGACGCCCGGCACGGCCGCGATCTTCTCGATGTTCTCGAGGCCGCGTGCCGTCTCGACCATGACCACCACCACCGTCGAGGCGTTGAGAGCGGGGACGGAAACGGATGCCGGAACGGCGCGTCCGTCGAATTGTGGGAAGTTGCCGCCCACTGAGCGGCGTCCCACCGGCGGAAAGCGGCAGATCTCGACTGCGCGCTGAGCTTCCTCCGGCGTGTTGATGTCGGGGAAGATGATCCCGGACACGCCGTTGTCGAGCAGGATCGGCGTATCGGGATCGGCGAGGCTTTTGACGCGGGCGAGAGGGGCGACGCCGACAGCAAGCGCGGCGTTTGCGATATTGCAGACGGTCTCGGCGTTGAAGACGCCGTGCTGGCCGTCGATGAACAGGAACTGATGGCCGCTCGCGCGAGCAATGCGGGCGATCTCGGGACCGCGGACGACGCGGACCGACAGGCCGAATGCGGGCCGGTCTGCGCGCATGGCATCCAGAACGGGGTTGGCGAGGGTGGGCTCTGTGGTCATGGGCGGGCTCCAGATCGAGGCTGGTCGAGCTTAGTTGCGAGATCGGCATGCTGCCAACGGTTCTGCGTCAATCGCGCCGCTCGGCTCCATATGGGATCTGGGCTTGGCATGCCAGGCAGATGCTGACAGCGTCCGCAACGAGGAACCCGGACAATCTGGCTCGCGTTATGCGTGACCGGACGCCGGCGGGACCCGGACGCACCAGGATCCGACCGTCGTTCCCAGCATTGGAGTGATCAGATGCAACTCAAGACATTGATTGCAGCGGCGCCACTGCTCGCGGTGTCGGGATTCCTGGCTGTCGCGCAGACACAGCAGGTGCCTCCCACGTCACCGCTGCCTCCTGCTCGCCCGCAAAACACGGCTCCGCCGACCGCCGCGCCGCCGGTGGTCGAGGCGAAGCCGGTCAAAGGACAGGTTGTGCAGCAGCCAGACGGCACTATGCTGTCCACGGACTTGGTCGGGGCGAATGTTCGCGTGGGCGATCAAGAAAAGGCGGGCTCGGTGAGCGATCTCATCCTTGCCAAGGACGGAAAAGTAGAGGCCGTCGTGCTGAGCGTCGGTGGCTTCCTCGGACTTGGCTCGCGCGAGATCGCGGTCAAACTCGAGGACGTCCAGATCACGTCCGACGGCAAGAAGCCCGTTGTGCAACTGGAGGCACGTAAGGTCGATCTCGAGAAGGCGCCGCCGTTCAAATCGCTGGCGAGCATCAAAGCCGAGCAGGACGCGATAAAGGCACGCCAGGAGCGGCCCGTGCCGCCAAGCGCGACGACCCCGCCCCGTCCGGTCAATTGACCGTGCTGAATGTCCGCCAGGCGCGTGGCTCGCTAGGGGTGTGACCCGTCGCGCGCCGCGCGCTTGCGCGTGTCATCCCTTGGGCAGGTAAGGGATCGTACCGGCGGCGTCGGTATCGTCCAGAACGTGGAATCGACTGATGCTTCCCGCCTGACGGGCGGTGGCATGAGGTGCATAGGCTGGATCGCCGGCAAAGGCCTCTACCGCCTGCATCGAGGGAAACTCGACGAGGGCGACAATCGTCGTATCGAGGGGTACGCCCTCGACGGTCTTCACATTGGCGCTGCGGGCGAGGTACTTCCCGCCGTGCTTGTGAACGATGTCGTGGACTTCGGTCGCATAAGCGGGCAACCACGCGTCGTTGGTGACCTTAACGTCGGCGATGACATAGACAGGCATTGAGGGCTCCAATTCACGCAGGGCCAGAATGAGGAGAGCGGTCGAATAAGCAATGTCGGCCGTGCGAGCCTCTGCAACTTAAAGGGGGTGGCCGTCCGCCGCAATCGGCACCCACACGCGGCGATGAGAGCCAACGGCGTTAAGGCACGCTTCGCTAGGACGAAACTTGGCTCTGGCACCGATGCCGCCGTCTCGTCTACGGTGCGCCAAGTGGGCTAGGCGGGCGGAGAACGTGAATGCGCATCGAAGGCTGGGACATCGATATCCTGGTGCAGGGCTTTCCGGGAAAGAGCGTTTGCCATGGCGGCCTTGGCTGGAGCTCGGTCGTGCTGCTGCGCCGGCAGGGTCGAGTCGCGCTGATCGACTGCGGCACCTTCTCGATGCGCAACCTGATCATCGACGGGCTCGCCAGGCGCGGTTTGAAGCCTGCCGACGTGACCGATCTGCTGCTCACCCATTCGCACTGGGACCACTCGATCAACTGGACGCTCTTTCGCCATGCGCGGATCGTGCTCGGCAAAGTCGAGATCGACTGGGCGCTGAAGCAACCGTGGGGCGAGACGCCGGTGCCGGAACTCTATGTGGAGCGCCTGAACACGTGGCCGACGCTGGTGACGGCCAATGAAGGCGACGAGGTGCTGCCCGGCATGACCGCGCACATTGCGCCGGGACACACGCCGGGGTGCCTCGTGTTCATCCTCAAGGGCCTGGAGAAGGACGTGATCTTCACGGGCGATGCGGCGAAGAACCGGGCCGAGCTGGTCTCCGGCACCACGGATATGACTTACGATGCGGCGGTGAGCCGGGCGACGATCGAGATGATCTGGGGACACTGGCGCCGGAAGACCGGAAGCCTCGTCGTTCCCGGCCATGATCTGCCGATGACGCAGGAGGGCGGCCGGATCAGCTATCTCGGCACGCGGGAAGCGGCCATCAGCTGCTGGTACGGCGACGACATGGAGACCACCACGACCTTCAAGTTGACGGTGTGAGCGGCATGCGATTCTCGTTCCCGAGGCTGGCTGCTGAGGCGCTGCGCGGACATACCGGTTGGACCCGGCAATGGCGCGATCCCGAGCCGAAGGCGGCCTACGACGTGGTTATCGTCGGCGCCGGGGGGCACGGGCTCGCGACGGCCTACTACCTCGCGAAAGAGCACGGCATCACGGATGTCGCCGTGTTGGAGAAGGGTTGGCTCGGCGGCGGCAACACGGGACGCAACACCACGATCATCCGGTCAAACTATCTCTGCGAGGAATCGGAGGCGCTGTACGAACACGCCATGGGGCTCTGGGAGGGGCTGTCGCACGAACTCAACTACAACGTCATGTACTCGCCTCGCGGCGTGATGATGCTCGCGCACAACGAGCATGACATCAGAGTTTTCAAGCGGCATGTGCACGCCAACCGACTGGCTGGGATCGACAATGAATGGCTCGATCCGGCCGACGCGAAAGCCTTCTGCCCGATCCTGAATATCGATCCGCGCCTGCGCCATCCCGTGCTGGGTGCGGCCCTGCAGCGCCGCGGCGGAGTTGCGCGGCACGACGCTGTCGCTTGGGGCTACGCGCGCGGTGCCGACGCATTCGGCGTCGATATCATCCAGAACTGCGAGGTGACCGGACTCGAGCGCAATGCAGCGGGCCGGGTGACGGGTGTTACGACCACGCGTGGGCAGATCGCGGCACGCCGGGTCGGGATCGTGGCGGCGGGGCACACATCGGTCTTGATGGCGATGGCTGGTGTTCGCATGCCGCTCGAGAGTTTTCCGCTTCAGGCGCTCGTCTCGGAGCCCGTCAAGCCCGTGATGCCGTGCGTCGTCATGTCGAATACGATTCACGCCTACATGTCGCAATCTGACAAAGGCGAGCTGGTGATCGGGGCCGGCACCGACGCCTATACGTCCTACTCGCAGACCGGCGGTCTGCATGTCACGCAGCATACGCTCGAGGCTATAGCCGAGCTGTTTCCGGTGACGCGGCGGCTGCGCATGCTCAGGAGTTGGGGCGGCATCGTCGACGTGACGCCGGATCGATCGCCCATCATCGGGACGACGCCGGTTCCAGGGCTGTTCGTGAACTGCGGCTGGGGGACCGGAGGTTTCAAGGCGACGCCCGGCTCGGGCCACGTGTTTGCTGCAACGATCGCGCGCGACCAGCCGCACCCGATTGCCGCGCCCTTCGCGCTCGAACGGTTCACGACGGGGCGGTTGATCGACGAGGCTGCGGCGGCGGCGGTCTCTCACTGAGGCAACGGCCAGCGGCAGAAGGGAGGCGATAAAATGGCGAGAGGCTCAAAAGTGTTCCGCGCGGACGATGTTCCGGAGAGCAATGCGACGGCCTATCCGGAGCCCTATCGCGCGCTCAACATGAACCGTTATGGGCGGCGCCTCGGCGAGTTCGCGGGCTTGAAGAATTTCGGCGTCAATCTCGTTCGGATCGTGCCCGGAGCACAGTCGTCGTGCCGGCATGCCCATGCGGCGCAGGACGAGATGGTCCTGATCATGGAGGGCGAGATCACGCTCGAGACCGATGCGGGTCGCGAAAAGCTCAAGCCGGGAACCTGGGTGGGATTTCCCAAGGGCACGGGCGACGCGCACCGCTTCATCAACGAGACGGACCGGGACGTGGTCTTCCTCGTCATCGGCGACAAATCACCCGACAAGGTGACCTACCCTGACGTCGACATGTACGGCGAGCACGGCGCCGACGGGGTGTTCCGCTACACCCGCAAGGATGGGACGCCCTACTGATGAAAGTGACCTGCCGATGCTGTTGATCCGCTGTCCCTTCTGCGAGGAGGAGCGCCCCGAAGTCGAGTTCCGCTATGCGGGCGAGGCGCACGTCGTACGCGCAGCAGATCCCATGGGCGAAAGCGACGAGGCCTGGGCCGGCTATCTCTATCTGCGGACCAACCCGAAAGGCTGGCATGCGGAACGGTGGCACCATGTGCACGGCTGCGGTCGCTTCTTCAACGCGGTGCGACACACGATGAGCGACCGGATCGTATCGACCTACAAGCCGGGCGAGGCGCGGCCAGAGCCGGATGACGCGCAAGGGACCGGGGAGGCCGCGCGGTGAAACGGGAGCGGATGGCGGCAACCGCGGAACAGTTCAGGATGGCGGTCGGCGGTCGCATCGACCGTGGGCAACGCCTGTCGTTCACCTTCGACGGTATCGCTTATACGGGGCATCCAGGCGATACGCTCGCGTCGGCGCTTCTCGCCAACGGCGTGCATCTCGTGGGGCGGTCGTTCAAATACCACAGGCCGCGCGGCATTCTGTCGGCGGGCTCCGAGGAACCGAATGCACTGGTCACGGTGAAACGCGACTGGCGACGCGTGACACCGAATTTGCGCGCGACGGAGGTGGAACTCTACGACGGTCTGGTGGCCGAGAGCCAGAACCGGTGGCCGTCGCTCGAGCGAGATGCGGCAAGCCTCAACGATCGCCTGAGCGCGCTGCTGCCAGCCGGTTTCTACTACAAGACGTTCATGGGACCGAAGGGTTTCGGACGGGTCGGGCGGTCGGCCTGGAAGCAGGTCTACGAGCCGGCTATCCGGCGCATGGCGGGGCTCGGCAAGGCGCCCATCGAGGCCGATCCGGACCGGTATGCAAGCCGGTTCGCGCATTGCGATGTCCTCGTGGCCGGAGGCGGACCGGCGGGCCTCGCAGCAGCGCTGGCAGCAGCGGAGGCGGGCTCGAGCGTGATCCTTGCCGACGAGCAAGCGGAGATCGGTGGCTCGCTTCTCGCCGAGACGCATATCAAGATCGACGGCACACCTGCCTGGGACTGGGTCGGGCGCACCCTGCAACGGCTCGCTGGATATGATCGCGTCCTGCTGTTGCCCCGGACGACCGTGTTCGGCGCCTACCCCGATCAGATGTTCGGTCTCGCCGAGCGGATCAGCGATCATCTCGCCGAGCCCGATCCGGTGTTGCCGCGCGAACGGCTCTGGCAGGTGCGCGCGAAGAAGATCGTGCTCGCGACAGGTGCCATCGAGCGGCCTCTCGTCTTTCCGGACAACGACAGGCCCGGCATCATGCTGGCGGGTGCTGTCGAGACCTACCTGCATCGCTACGGCGTGCTGGCAGGAACACGTGCCGTCGTCGTCACCGCCTGTGACGAGGCCTATGGCGTCGCCAGAGATCTGGCCGGCCACGGCGTGCGGGTCGAGGCGATCGTCGATGTGCGTGAAGAAGCGGGTGATGGCGGCCGCGAACTGGTGCGGACCGCCGGGACGAGAGTGATCGGCAACGCCACCGTGCTCGGTACGACGGGCCGGCATCGGGTTTCGGCCGTCAACGTCGAACTCGGCAGGGTGCGTGAGAGCCTTGCGTGCGATGTCGTTCTCATGTCCGCTGGCTGGCAACCGACACTGCATCTCTTCTCGCAAATGCGCGGGAAGCTCAGGTGGAGCGACGACGAGCAAGCCTTGATGCCCATCGCCTCGCTCGAGAACGTGCATCTCGCGGGGGCTGCGGCTCGGGCTGGCGCCTCCGTACGCGCGGCGCTCGGAAGTGGCCATGCGGCAGGCGAAGCTGCGAGCAAAGCGTCCGGGAAGTCGATTGCGGTGGCCTCTCCGCCTCTCGCCGACGTGGATGATCGCGTCGAGGCCTCACCACGCCCCCCGGCGCGGTCGGCCCGGGTCGCGGATGGGCGCGCTTTCGTCGATTTCCAGAACGACGTTACGTCGAAAGATATCCGCCTCGCCGCGCGCGAGGGCTTCCGCTCGGTCGAGCACGTCAAGCGCTATACGACGAGCGGTATGGCGACCGACCAAGGCAAGACGAGCAACGTGAACGCACTTGGCGTCATGGCCGGCGCCCTCGATACGGACCTGGCAGCGCTCGGACATACGACGTTTCGTGCGCCGTTTACGCCGGTGACGTTCGGCACGCTCGCCGGGTCCGCGCGCGGCGTGCTGTTCGATCCGGTGCGGCGGACACCGATCGACCCTTCTGCAAGGGAGCGCGGGGCCATCTTCGAAGCCGTGGGGCAGTGGGAGCGTGCCCGCTTCTTCCCCCGTGTCGGCGAAGACATGCACTCGGCCGTCGCGCGGGAGTGCCGAACGGCCAGGAGCAGCGTCGGCGTCTTCGATGCGTCCACACTCGGTAAGATCGAAGTGGTTGGACCGGATGCGGCGACGTTTCTCGACCGGATGTACGTCAACGGTCTTGCCAAGCTGCCGGTCGGACGTTGCCGCTATGCCATCATGTTGAACGAGGCTGGCTTCGTCATGGACGACGGCATCGTCGCTCGGATGGCGCCGGACCGGTTCCACGTCACGACGACGACGGGCGGCGCGGCGCGAGTGCTGGCTCATATGGAAGATTACCTCCAGACGGAGTTCACGGACCTCGCCTGCTGGCTGACGTCCGTGACGGAGCAATGGGGGGTGATCGCCGTGCAAGGGCCGCGGGCGCGGGAATTGCTGATGCCCCTGGTCGAGGACGTTGATCTGTCGTCGAGTGCACTGCCGCACATGGGGCTCGCCGAAGGGAGAGTCCTCGGCGTGCCGATGCGGCTCTTCCGGGTCAGCTTCACGGGCGAACTCGGCTATGAGATCAACGTGCCGGCCGGCTTTGCGCGGGGCGTGTGGGACGAGATCGCGAAGCAGGCCGAGGCGATCGGCGGCGCACTCTACGGAACGGAAGCGATGCACGTGCTGCGCGCCGAGAAAGGTTACATCATCGTCGGTCAGGAGAGCGACGGCACGGTGATACCGCGGGATCTCGGTTTGCCAATGGGAGCCGGCAAGCGCGATTTCGTCGGCAAGAGATCGCTGGCGCGGCCCGATATGCAAAAGACGGATCGACCAGGACTTGTGGGCCTCGAATGCGTCGATGACGGCGGTCCGCTGGACGAGGGGGCGCAACTCACTCAGCGCCCAGACCCGCCTGCGGGCACGCCAGCATCGGGCTACGTGACGTCGTCTTATGCCAGCCCCTTGCTCGGGCGCCCGATTGCGCTGGCGCTCGTCAACGGCGGGCGCGCCCGCATGGGCGAGGTGCTCTACGCACCGATGCCAGTTGGCGCGCGCAAGGTGCGTGTCGTCGCGCCCGTTTTCTACGACCCGGAAGGAGCGCGCCTCAATGCCTGATCGTGGGGCCGAGCGGCTGAGCATTGTCGCATCCATCTCGCCGCTCGCGGGGCTGACGTTGCCGGGTAGACAAGGGCTCGTCCAGGTTCGCGAAGCGCCTGCGTCCGGCCGCCTCGTGCTCAGAGCAGGACCCGACAGCGCCCGACGACTCGCCTCGGCGATGGGGACGGCGCTCGAGGGACGGATCAACATGGCGGTGACGGTCGAAGGTTGCACCGCGCTGCGCCTCGGGCCCGACGAGTGGCTTTTGCTCGCGGATGCCGAGGGCGATCCCTGGCTTGCCGCCCGGATTGCCGAGGCCGGACGTGGCGTCCCGATGGCCGTGGTCGATGTCAGCCACCGCAGCGCGGGCGTGCTCGTCGAGGGGGGCAGCGTAGAGGATGTTCTCGCGGCAGGTTGCCCGCTACCGCTCGATGGCACAGGGTTCCCGGTTGGACGGGCTACCCGGACAGTGATCGGCAAAGCCGAGGTCGTGCTCTGGCGTCAGTCCGGGGACCGGTTCCGGATCGAGGTCGCCACCAGCTTCGCGGCCTATCTCGTCGCCTATCTCGGGGCCGTGATCGCGGACGAGGCCATGATCCGACGGGCGCGTCTGCAACCCGGCCGATGACCGTCGTCGCCGTCAATTCCGCTTGCGGCGCCGGACCCGAGCCGTTACGCGTTCGCGTCATAAACCCGCAATCAAGTCAACACGAACGCCAGCGAGGGAAGTGCCATGCGCGTCTATTATGATCGTGATGCCGACGTCGGACTGATCAAGTCGAAAAAGGTCGTCGTCATCGGCTACGGCAGCCAGGGTCACGCGCATGCGCAGAACATGCGCGACAGCGGCGTCAAGGATGTCGCGATCGCGCTGCGCAAAGGCTCGGCGGGCATCGCCAAAGCTGAATCGGCAGGTTTCAAGGTCATGGAAGTGGCCGAGGCCGCGAAGTGGGCCGACGTGATGATGATGTGCACGCCGGACGAGCTGCAGGCCGACATCTACAGGGACCACCTCGCCGCGAACATGAAGCAAGGTGCGGCCATCCTGTTCGCGCATGGCCTCAACATCCACTTCAACCTGATCGAGCCACGTGCCGACCTCGATGTCGGCATGGTTGCGCCGAAGGGTCCCGGCCACACGGTGCGCTCGGAGTACCAGCGCGGCGGCGGCGTCCCCTGCCTCATCGCCATCCACCAGGACAAGAGCGGCAACGCCCACGACCTGTTCCTCTCCTATGCCTCGGCAATCGGCGGCGGCCGCGCCGGCATCATCGAGACGACCTTCAAGGAGGAGTGCGAGACCGACCTCTTCGGCGAGCAGGTGGTGCTCTGCGGCGGCCTGGTCGAGTTGATCCGCGCCGGCTACGAAACGCTGTGCGATGCCGGTTATGCACCGGAGATGGCGTATTTCGAGTGCCTGCACGAGGTGAAGCTGATCGTGGATCTCATCTACGAGGGCGGCATCGCCAACATGAACTACTCGATCTCAAACACGGCCGAGTTCGGCGAGTATGCCACCGGGCCCCGCATCATCACGGACGAGACGCGCGCCGAAATGAAGCGTGTCCTGAAGGACATCCAGTCCGGTCAGTTCACTTCGGAGTGGATTCGCGAGTGCAAAGCCGGGCAGCCGAAGTTCAAGGCGATACGCCGCCTGAACGACGCGCATCCGATCGAAGAAGTCGGTGCCAAGCTCCGCGCCATGATGCCGTGGATCAAGGCAGGTGCGCTGGTGGACAAGGCGAAGAACTGAAGACGTGGGAGGCAGACGTCGATCGGGCCGAGCTTTGCGCTCGTCATATCGCACCTGCACATAAAGCCGAACCCCGGCGGATGGATCCGCCGGGGCCTGCCGGTCCCGCTTACCGGACAGCTTGTCTTACTTCTTGATCGGGGCCGGCGTATTGGTCGCGGCAGGGGCGGCCGGCGCAGCCGTTGTCGATGTGGTGGCCGGCTTCGTATCTACGGGCTTTGCCACGGCGGGGGTCGCCGTCTTCGGCGCCTCGACCTGCTTTGCCCCAGAGGCTGCCGGTTGCCCGGTGGTTGCGGCCTTCAGCGGGTCGGCAGGCTTTGCAGCGGGAGCCGCAGGCGTAGCCGTGGTGGTCGGTGTGGTCACCGGCTTGGCAGCTTCGATGGGCTTTGCCGGAGTGGTGGCGGTAGCCGCGCCCTGCGCGAACGCCGAGCCGGAGACGGCAACGGAAAGCGCAACGGCAGCGAGGAGCTTCTTGGACATCGGCTGGATCATCCCTGTCATCGCTGCGATGGAGTGGCGCCTCGCAGCAAGGCGTGACGCGTTTATGCGCCATCGCGGATAAACCCACGCTGAAGCAGTTGTTTATCTGCCATTCAGACTGCTGAATCGCCTGTGTCGTGACGCGCGCCGCAGTCGCCCTCGCCCAACGATCTGACCACCCGAAAGCCGATAGTGCTCATACGGGTGGTCGGTCGCTCCTTGTTGCGGACAGAGGACTGCAGAAGGGGCGCCACGCTCATCCATGAGCCGCCGCGGACGACGCGCAAATCGCTCCCGTCGTCCTCCCAGGCCGAACCGTCGCACGGGGCGCCCTCGTAGCTGTCGTGCCAGTAGTCCTCGCACCATTCCCAGATGTTGCCGTGCATCTGATGGAGGCCCCATGCGTTCGGTAAAAAGGCGTCGACCCTGACGGTTCCACGTGGCCGCGCCAGATCGCGGCTTGATGCGGCGTCGTAGTTGGCTTGCGAGCTGACGATTCCCGGCCCCCAGGCGAAGGGGGTCGAGGTTCCGGCGCGACAGCAGTACTCCCATTCGGCCTCCGACATGAGCCGGTAGCCGCGGCCCGTGAGGCTCGATAGCCATGCGCAGTAGGCGACGGCATCGTGCCAACTGATGCCAACCGCAGGATGGCGTGGAGACTGTTCGAAGCCGGGTGACCGGTACGAGCGACGCTCGCGCTCGCGCCACACGTCGGCTTCGCAGGTGAACATCCGGTCGGGCATGGCGTAGCCCGTCGCCTGCACGAATGCATCGAACTCAGCCACGGTCACGGCGTAGCGGCCGACCAACAACGGTTGGGTCACGAAGACCTCATGCCGAGGCTGTTCCTCTTCCACCCCACCCTTCAGATCAGAGGGTGCGCCCATGGCGAAGCTGCCTGACGGCACCACCGAGGCTGGGCGCAACGGGACTTTCCGCCGTAGCCGGGGCTGGTCGGGCCTACGGACGGGGGAGCCGGCTCGCCCAGATACGACTTCAGGAAGCGGACGAGGCGCTCAAGCTCGCTCGAGCATCGCTCGGACGTGATGGCCAGGGCATGACGGCGCGCCAGCGGCTTGAGCTCGGACGGCAACATGTCCTCGGTTGGCGGTGGGGCCCCATCAATCAGAAGCGGCACGACCCGTACACCGCGGCGGAGAGCCTCGGCGATCTCGACGCTTACGAAATCGCCATGGGCGCCCGCTCTATCATCGAGCGTTCTGAGCCATCCCGGACCGATGATTGCCAGCAGAACACGACATTCACTGACGCTGCTTCCGATCACCTCGTGGAAATCGGCGCCGGGCTCGATGGTGATCGCATCGAAGAAGACGCGTTGCGAGCCGAATGCGGCGACTAGATGATCATTTATCCTCCCGGCCGACCACCGCGTGTCGTCGCGGCGATAACTGATGAATATGTCCGCCATGACCAGATCCCGCGTCTTGGTCCAGCCGCCTTCATCGTCCCCCCCTCCGAAGCGGAAAAACCATCGATATGCTCACCCGGGCTCCTGCGACAATTTGTATCAATGAACGCCGTTTGTCAAGCTGGCCGCGGCTGCTGGGAGGCCGGCAAACGCTCCCCGAGCCCGTCCCGGCGCGGGCGAGCCCGGATGGCCGAAAAACGGCTTCTCGCGCGGATTTATGCTTCGGTCGTTCGGTCAGGCAGTTCCGGTCGTAAAGGGGGTACGCGCTCGTCGAGCCCGCTAAGCCTTCGGGTTCAACTCGGCCTCAAACCTCCAACTCGCCATCGGCGACGCGCACCGCATGGCCGCCAATGCGGACAGTCTGCAGTTGCCCGTCATTCATCACGAGGGAGAGCTGGATATGGCTCGGTCGGCCCATCTCGAAGCCCTGCTCGATGACGTAGCGGTGCTCGCCACCAGGTGGCTGATCAAAGCGCGCGATGACGGCGGCGAAGGCTGCGGCCGCGGCACCCGTGGCCGGATCCTCGGCAATGCCATGTCCGGGAGCAAACATGCGAGCATGGAACTGGCTGGTTTGGTGCACCGTCTCGCGGCAATAGACGTAGGCCGCGCTGCCCGTGGGAAAGGCCCGCTCCCAGCGGCTGGTGACTGCGCGCGTCTTCTCGATGTTCTCGAGGCTGCGCACCGGTATGAACGCAAAGGGCAGGCCCAACGAGAAGCCGGTCGGGCGGTGGTTCTCGAAGCCGATCTCGCTGGGGATCATGCCGACAGCGGCGGCCAGGTCCTCGACCGCCGGTACTGCCCCCTGCTCGACCGGAAGTTTCGGAGAGTCGAACTCGGCATAGGCTGCCTCGCCGGCACGCAGCCGGACACCGACACGCACGAGGCCGATCGCCTGCTCGATGGCGATGATGGCGCTGCGGCCCCCGCCCAAGCTCGGCGCCCGCAACTCCGCGAGCAGCACTGCCGTCCCGACGGTGGGATGGCCGGCAAACGGCAGCTCAGCGTTCGGCGTAAAAATGCGCACGCGCGCCGAATGAGCCGGATTGACAGGAGTCAGGATGAACACCGTCTCGGACAGGTTGAACTCGCGGGCGATGGCCTGCATGGCAGCCGGAGAGAGCGCGTCGGCGTCGAGCACGACGGCGAGCGGGTTGCCGCCGAAGCGCGTAGACGTGAACACGTCGAGGGTGTGAAACTTCAGTCGCATGGCGCCGTCCGCGTTGTGTCGAGTGGCGCGACAATGCCGGAATTCGGCTGAGCCTCCAAGGCGCATCTCGGCCTCATAGGGTGTCGCCCAGCACATGGGAAACGAGGAAGCGCGCATGATCCAGGACGTCGTGCCGCGCCAGATCGTCGGCGCTCGCGATCGCGAGAAGCTCGGTCAGCTCGCCGTCCGCCGTGGCAGCAAAGCTACTCCGTACCCGATCGAGCAACGCTGCTGCCGTCAATGGCGAGCGGTACTCGATCGCGAAGCAGCAGTGGCGGCCATGGCGGGCGACGATGTAGCCGGGCATGCGGGCGAGATCGGCCACGGCAAGTCCGGTTTCCTCGGCGAGCTCACGAGCAACGCTCGCGTCGATGTCGATGGTGCCGTCCGGGCGCCGGTCGCGAGCGTCGATGAAGCCCCCAGGCAGGTAGACGCGGCCGGCGTTCAAGGTATCTCCCGCGGCGCGACCCGCGAGAACGTGTCCTTCTGCCGAGCGCACAACGGCGGTGGCGAAACCATCGAGAATGGTGGAATCGGAGCTGACACCGTCTCGCCAGTAAAGGAAGGCCGAGAAGCGCTCCAGGCTGAACGTGCCGGTGATGGCGTCCGGCTCGCGGCTCAGCTGGCGCAGAACGAAGACCTGGCCGTCGAAAAAGGCCGGATTGCCATCGCGGCGGCGCTCGAAATGATCGGCGATGGCTGCGCGATTGTCCGTGGCGAACGGCCAGGGCGTGTCGGTCGTGGTCAGCCGGAGGCGGTTGATGCGCCCGATGAAGTCGGCAGGGAGCGATGGGCGGAGCGACAGTTGGTCTGGGAGCATGCGGGCGCTCGTCGCACAGGCCGGTGCGGCCGTCAAACGCATGCTGGGAGCTTGGAGAATGGTGGGATTGCCGATTTCTCGTGTTCCAGCGGCTTGTTGGCGAGGCGAGCGCCATGGTATGGCGCGGCAGCGATTAGCACTAGGAACCCGATCATGACCGCCATCTCGTCGAGCGCCGCCGCGCGCGCCTTCTTCACGGCCCCGCTCGCCGAGGCAGATCCCGAGCTCGCCGGTACGATCGACCGCGAAATGCAACGCCAACGGACAGAAATCGAGCTGATTGCATCCGAGAACATCGTCTCGCGCGCGGTGCTCGAGGCCGCAGGCTCCGTGATGACCAACAAGTATGCCGAGGGCTATCCGGGGAAGCGCTACTACGGCGGCTGCCAGTTCGTGGATGAGGCCGAGACGCTCGCCATCGAGCGGGCAAAGAAGCTGTTCGGGGCAGCATTCGCCAACGTTCAGCCGTCGTCAGGCAGCCAGATGAACCAGGCCGTCTTCCTGGCCCTGCTGCAGCCCGGCGACACGTTCATGGGTCTCGATCTCAATGCTGGCGGGCATCTGACCCACGGCTCGCCGGTCAACATGAGCGGCAAATGGTTCAAGGTGGTGCCGTATGGCGTGCGGCGCGAGGACCAGGTGATCGATATGGACGTCGTCGCCAAGCTCGCACGCGAGGCGCGCCCCAAGCTGATCATCGCAGGTGGCACGGCCTATTCGCGGTTCTGGGACTGGAAGCGGTTCCGCGAGATTGCAGACGAGGTGGGCGCGTACCTGATGGTCGACATGGCGCACATCGCGGGCCTTGTGGCCGGGGGCGTGCATCCCTCGCCGGTGCCGCATGCTCATGTCGTGACGTCGACCACGCACAAGTCGCTGCGGGGGCCGCGTGGGGGGCTCATCCTGACGAATGACGAGGCTATCGCCAAGAAGATCAACTCGGCCGTCTTTCCGGGCCTGCAGGGGGGGCCGCTGATGCACATCATCGCGGCCAAGGCGGTGGCCTTCGGCGAGGCGCTCAGGCCGGAGTTCAAGGTCTACGCCCAGGCTGTCGCCGACAACGCCAAGGCGCTTGCGCGCAGCGTCGAGGCGGGCGGCTACGCGATCGTTGCGGGGGGGACGGACAACCATCTGATGTTAGTCGATCTTTCGGCGAAGGACCTGACGGGTAAAGCCGCCGAGATCGGCCTCGGACGGGCCCACATCACCTGCAACAAGAATGGCGTTCCGTTCGACAAGCGTTCGCCGTTCGTGACGTCAGGCATCAGGCTCGGGACGCCGGCGGGAACCACGCGGGGCTTCGGCGTTGGCGAGTTCGAGGAAATTGGTCGTATGATCGTCGAAGTTCTGGACGGGCTGGCGCGGAACGGCGAAGCGGGTGACGCTCAGGTCGAGAATCGTGTGAAGGAGCAGGCGACGGCGCTGTGCGCCCGCTTTCCGATCTACAACTGACCTCGCGCGTGGCTGGTCCACGGGACCGAGGGCTCATACGGGCTGAGACCCGACGGAGAACGCCTGATGCGTTGCCCCTATTGCTCGGGCGAGAATACCCAGGTGAAAGACAGCCGGCCTACCGAGGAGAACGCCACGATTCGACGGCGGCGAATCTGCCCGGATTGCGGCGGACGCTTCACCACGTTCGAGCGTGTGCAATTGCGCGAGATCGTGATCATCAAGCGGTCCGGGCGGCGCATGCCGTTCGACCGAGACAAGCTGGCGCGGTCGATCGAGGTGGCGCTGCGCAAGCGGCCGGTCGATCCGGAGCGCGTCGAGCGGATGATCTCAGGGATCGTGCGTCAAATGGAGAGCATGGGCGAAAGCGAGCTCCCCTCTTCCGTGATTGGTGGCCTCGTCATGGAGGCCCTGCGCGGGCTCGATGCGGTGGCCTACGTGCGCTTTGCGTCCGTTTACCGGGATTTCCGCGAGGCCGCCGATTTCCAGGAGGTGCTCGGCGAGATCGCCAGCGCGCCCAAGGTGGCGATCCCGACTCCAGATGGCGTCCTGCCGCCGAGCACGGAGCGCAAGCACTGACGCTATGAGCGACAACAGGAAACAACTCGATACGGAGATGATGGCGATCGCGGTGCGCATGGCGCGCCGCGGTATCGGAACGACGGCGCCCAATCCGTCGGTCGGCGCGGTGATCGTGGACGAGGGCACCGGCGAGGTGATCGCGCGTGGGTGGACGCAGCCCGGGGGACGGCCGCACGCCGAGAAAGAGGCACTGCGGCGCGCCGGTGACAGAGCGCGCGGGCGGACCATGTATGTGACACTCGAACCGTGCGCGCACACAGGGCGAGTGCCAACGTGTGCCGACTCGATGGTGGCAGCCGGCCTCAGGCGCGTCGTCTGCGCCATCCCCGATCCCAACCCGATCGTGTCAGGTCGGGGATTTGCCCAACTTCGTGCCGCCGGCATCGAGGTCGACGTCGGTTATCTGGCGGAGGAGGCCCGCTGGGTGACCCTCGGCCACATCCTGCGCCAGACCGAGGAGCGCCCGTTCGTTCAGCTCAAGATGGCGCTCGACAGTGCCGGTCGGGTCGCTTCAGGCGACGGAGCTCCGGTCTGGGTGACGGGGGCGGAGGCGCGCGCCTATGCCCACCTGCTGAGAGCCCGGGCGGACGCCATCATGGTCGGAGCCGGCACCGTTCTCGCCGATGATCCGTCCCTGACGTGCCGCCTACCTGGCCTGGCGCCACGCTCGCCCGACCGAATCGTGCTCGACACGCGGCTTCGCACCCCGCCCACGGCGCAGGTCTATCGACAGGGTGCGACGCGGCCTCGGGTCTGGGTGGCGGCGGCGCTCGATGTGATGGACGTGGGAGCGGTGCATGGCGATGCCATGCTGCTCGACGCCGGGACCATGGATGGCGGCTCGCTCGACATCGAGGCGCTGCTGGCGACGCTTGCCCAGAACGGGCTGACGCGGCTCCTGGTCGAGGGGGGCCCGACGGTGTGGTATGCCTTCCTGGCAGCGGGGCTGGTCGACGAGGTCTGCCTCATTCAGGGGCCCGGCACCACCGAAGGAGCGACTATTCCCGTCGTCACCGGAGATCGGGACGCCTATTTCGACCGTTACAAGCTCTGTCCGGTGCCCTCGCGCAGCCGCACGCTGGGTGCCGATCGTCTTTTCGTCTATCGCCGCGAGTCACCATGACGCCGTCTCCCGACGCCCTGCCTTTTCGCCATTACATCCGTGTTCGGTACCAAGAGTGCGATACGCAACTCGTGGTGTTCAACGCACGCTATGGCGATTATATCGATCTCGGTATCACGCAGTTCCTCATGGCGTGTATGCCGGAGCGCAATCTCTACGATGGCACCTTCGAGATCCAGCTCAAGAAGCAGGTGATCGAGTGGTTCGCGCCGGCGCGTTTCAACGACGTCATTGAGATCCGGACGTGGGTCTCGCGGTTTGGCCGCACGTCGTTCGATGTGCGGTTCGAACTCCGTATCGCGGGGCAGCCCGATCCGATCGTTGTTGCTGATACGGTGTACGTGCATGTCCTGGGGCAGAATGGCGTATGGAAGAGCGCGCCTCTTCCGGAGCGCGAACGTGCCTTGCTAGATGCTGGCGCTCGCGGCAGGATCGTGGATCATGCCGGCTATCTTGCCGTCGCTGACGTAACCGGCTGATCGGAAGCGGGCGGATCTCGCGACGACGACGGAAACGAAGCCTTTCTATCTCGGGAGTTGCGACGTGTTCACGGGGCTCGTGTCGGACGTGGGCGAGGTGGTGGTGCGCGCAGGCGGCCGCTTCACTATTCGTTCGGGCTACAAGGCGGACACGATCGGGCTTGGCGCCTCGATCGCGCACGATGGGTGCTGCTTGACGGCGTTGGCTATGCGTCCCGATGGTGATGGCAGCATCTACGAGCTGGACGTGTCGAACGAGACACTCAGCAAGACGACGCTTGGAGCCTGGACACCTGGGCGGCGAGTCAACCTCGAGCGTTCGCTCAGGGCGGGGGACGAACTCGGCGGTCATATCGTCATGGGCCATGTCGACGGAGTCGCGACCATCCGCGACATCCGGACGGACGGAGAATCGCGGCGGTTCACGTTCGAGGCTCCGTCCGAGCTGGCACGCTTCATTGCGTCGAAGGGCTCGGTGGCGCTCGATGGGACCTCGCTCACTGTCAATGAGGTGGACGGAGCCCGGTTCGGCATCAATCTCATTCCCCACACGCTGACGGTTACGACGTGGGGCGGCAAAAGCATAGGCGACCGCGTCAACCTCGAGATCGACCCTTTGGCGCGCTATGTGGCGCGGCTGCTCGAGATGCGCGTCTGAGAATTGGAAACCGGACCATGAAGAGAGTCGAATACGCCGAGGGCAAGGGTTTCATCTCGCCCATCGATGATGTCCTCGAAGACTTCCGCAACGGGCGGATGATCATCCTCGTTGATGCCGAAGATCGCGAGAACGAGGGCGACCTCGTCGTCGCCGGACAGATGGCGACGCCGGAGGCCATCAACTTCATGGCCAAGCACGGCCGCGGCCTGATCTGTCTGTCGATCAACGAGCAACGGGCCGACCAGCTCCGACTCGAGTACATGACGCGCAACAATCGGGCGCGGAACCGCACGGCCTTCACGGTCTCGATCGAGGCACGCGAGGGCATCGCGACCGGGATCTCCGCCCATGACCGGGCATTGACCATCGCGACGGCGATCGACCCGACCAAAGACCACAACGACATCGTCTCGCCGGGGCACGTGTTTCCGCTGGTGGCGCGGGAAGGGGGCGTGCTCGTGCGCGCCGGACATACCGAGGCTTCGGTCGACCTCGCGCGGTTGGCGGGCCTTTATCCCTCGGGCGTGATCTGCGAGATCATGAATGACGACGGGACCATGGCCCGGATGCCGGATCTGGTGCCGTTCGCCCAGCGGCACGGTCTCAAGATCGGAACAATCGAGGATCTGATCGCTTACAGGCTGAAGAACGACAGGGTCGTCGATCGGACGGCGAAGACGCGGGTGGCAAGCGTCTACGGTGGGGATTTCGACTTGTTCACCTATGTGACGACGGTGGATCCGGTCGAGCATCTGGCACTGGTCAAGGGCGACCTCTCTCAACCGGGCCCCGTCATGGTGCGTGTGCATGCAGTGAGTGTGGCGGCAGATCTTCTGGGAATCGGCAGCTCCGACGGCCGGGGTTCGCTCGTGCAGAAGGCGATGGAAATGATCTCGCGCGAAGGGCGCGGCGTGATCGTGCTCATTCGTGATCTGAGGCCGCATTCGGTTTCCGAATGGATCGGCACCAGTTCGCCCGATCCTCGTGCCGGACGCAGTGAGGAGCGGCGGCTCGTCGAGATCGGCATCGGCTCGCAAATCCTGCGGGATCTCGGGGTGAGCGAGATGATTCTCTTGAGCAATCAGACGCAATCGCGCTACGTCGGTCTCGAGGGCTATGGGCTCAGCATCGTTGACAAGCGGAGGATCGAGTAGGCGATGGCGGGGAAGGGAACAGGCGGCGGCGGACCGCAGGGCCGGGTGGAAGGCGCGAACATCCTCATCATCGAGGCGCGCTATTATGAAGACATCGCCGAGGAACTGCTCGCCGGCGCCGTAGCCGAGATCGAGGCGGCCGGTGCGCGCTACGAACGGGTCGCGGTTCCTGGGGCGCTCGAGATTCCACAGGTCCTCGTCATGCTCGGCGATGGGGTGTTCGAATTCGACGGCGTCGTGGCTTGCGGCTGCGTGATCCGCGGCGAAACCTCGCACTACGACATCGTCGTCAACAACGCCAATCACTGGCTCTACGAGGCGGCGGAAGAAACCGGACTGCCGGTCGGCAATGCGATTCTAACGGTGGATACGAAAGATCAGGCGATGGCGCGGGCGCGCGGTGGCCGGGAGGGCAAGGGTGGCGATGCGGCGCGGGCCTGCCTCAGGCTGATCGAGATCCGACGTCAGTTCGAGGAGCGTCAATCGTGAGTGATGAGCCGGGGAGCAGCCAAAACTTGGCGCCGCGTTCGGCGGCGCGGGTGGCGGCTGTCCAGGCGCTCTACCAGATGGACATGGCGGCGACGGACCTCAATGCCGTCATCGGTGAGTTCGAGGCTTTCCGGTTTGGTCCCGACGCTGAAGACCAAACGCTGGCGGATGCGGACCGGGATTTCTTCCGCAGTCTCATTCGTGGCGTGGTGCGGCGACAGCGTGAGATCGATCCGATGATCGATCAGCAACTGGCCGAAGGCTGGCGGCTGACGCGGATCGATTCGATCCTACGGGCCATCCTCCGTGTGGCAACGCTGGAGCTGATCGAGCGCAAGGATGTGCCTGTGCGTGTCGTGATCAACGAGTACGTCAACGCGGCCCACGCGTTTCTCAGCGATGACGAGCCGCGTGTCGTCAACGGTGTGCTCGACAAGCTCGCGCGACGGATCCGGGTGGACGAGCTCGGCTGATCGGCCACACTCGGGCCTGATCGAACGTGGTAGACGTTGCGTCGCGTCGATTGCCCTGTCAGGGCGAAACGAGCGAGAACGCGAACATGGCGCGAATATGGATCGCCGCCTTGCTGGCACTGATCCTGGTGGGTCGGCTCGAGGCCGCCTCTGGGGAGGTCGCGACGGCAAAGGCGAAAGAGGCCGCCACGGCTCTGCAGCGGGGGCGCGCCGACGAGGCTGTGTTGCTCTATTCGGCGGCGCTCGAGGATGCGAGCCTCTCGAACGACCGGCGCGCTGCGTATCTCAACGATCGTGGCGTAGCGAACGCGCGGTTGAACCGATTGCGCGCTGCGATCGAGGATTTCAACACGTCGGTGAAACTCGCGCCCGAGGGAGCGTCCGCCTACAACAATCGCGGCAACGTGTTGCTCGCAGTTGCGCTCGCGGCGGAGGCCGAGAAGGATTTCAATCGGGCCATCGTTCTGGCACCGGGTTACACTGCGGCCTACGTCAACCGTGCCAACGCACGCGCCCTGATGGGCGACACTGAGGGTGCGTTCAAGGACTTCTCCCACGCGGTGCGGCTCTCGCCCAAGGCTCCAGCGGCCTATGGGGGGCGTGGACGCATGCATCTCGCCGCCAATCGGCCGCATGCCGCGGTACGCGATTTCAATCGGGCCGTCGGCAACGATACTCGGTACGGGCCGGGATACCGGTTGCGTGCGGAGGCGCATGTGGCCCTCGGCCGGTTCGACGAGGCGATCGAGGATCTGAGTCGGGCCATTGCTTTCGATTTGACCAATGCCGACCTCTATCTGGCCAGGGGCTACGCATATCTGGCGGCGCGAAATCCGGCCTCGGCGATGAAGGATTTCCAGCGCTGCGCCGAGCTCAATGGAAAAGCGTCGGCGCCTTTAGAGGGGCTGGCGCTGGCGCAGGCGCGGATCGGTGCCTACGACGAGGCGCTGGATACGCTGTCCAAGGGGCTCGAGATCGAGCCGCGATCGGCGCAGGCTTTTGCCTATCGCGCCATTGTCTACAAGCTGATGGGGCAGGTGGAACTCGGCGAGAAGGATCTCGACCGGGCCGTGCGGCTCGAGCCGGATCGGCCGGAGGTCCACTGGGCCAAGGGTGAGTTGCTCGAGGCGCAGGGCCACAAGGACGAGGCGATTGCGGAGTTGCGATTGGCGCAGGCCGGCCGGGCGCATCTGCGCGATGCGGCGTTCGCGCTCGAACGGCTGGGAGCGCAGGAGCCGCGCGATGCGGAGGTCGCGGAGCTGGCCTTCGGGCGGTGGCGGGTGTTCATGAGCAAAGGGCGCTATTACACGACCAATGCCGACTATCCGCGCCTGCAGGTGCCTCTGGAGACGATGCGCGAAGGAGCCGTGCCGCGGCTGATCGAGTTCGAAATCAAGAGCGGCGCCCAGGTGGGGATCGGGATCCTGCGGTTTACGGCGGGGCAGGTCGATGGTGCCGCCGCGTCCGAAGAAGTGGAGCACGGCGCTGTGCTCGATCTGCAAGCGAGCACCGTGCTTGCCGTCGAAACGATGCGGCAAGGCGAGCAGCGGGCAAGTTGGACCTGGGAGGACGACAAGCTGGTCGTCGCAAGCCTGGACGGGTTCAAACAGGAGTACGCGTTCAAGACGCCACTGGCCCGCGACGAGCAGATCGCCAAGGCCGGTCCCGCCGCGGCCTTGCGACAGCCGCGCCCGAAACAGCAGCAGGCTCGACAGTCGGGGCAGGCCTGGAGCCCATTCGACGATGGCTGGCCGGGCAGTAGTGGTGGTGCGGGAGGCGGCAAACAGCGGGCGCCTCAACAACAGAAGCCGAAGACGCTGTTCCAGCTTCTTTTCGGCAACTGATTGGCACCGTGGCTCCGAGGGTCCGCTCGGGGAGGAGCGTTGTGCGGTTCGTCGACCTGGGCCGGGGCCGTTGTTGCCGCGGCGCCAAGGCTCACAGCATATTGTGGGCGCCGTCGCAGAACGGCTTATCGTCGCTCGCCTTGCAGCCGCAAAGGTTCACCGTCCCACTCTCTTCCGCGACGAACCGGTGCGGCTTGAAGGAGGTTTCCTTGTGGTTGCCGTCGCAGAAGGGCTGTTTGGCCGAACGACCGCACGTGCACCAGAAGTAGGCCTTTCCGGCTTGCAGATCGACTTGAAACGGGCCCTTCTGGGCGCAGACCGGATCGTCCGACATGTTTCCCTCCTGGGGCGAGCTTTCCGTGCGCGGACCGCATCCTGCGGCGCCGACGCGAGAGACTTAATCCACACCCTGTGTGGCGGGAATGCAAGCTGATCGGGGTGCGGCATCGGCATCCAGGCGGCTCCGGCCGTGAACCGGTCTGCTAAGCCTCGATGTTGAGCTTGATCCGCTCACTCGTGACCGCGCCACCGTCCTCAACCCAGGTCAGCTCGAGTTCACCGGGACCCGGCACCTTGAAATTGAACACCAGATATGGATTGGCCGAGGTTCCTGGATAGAGGGTCGCATTGAAAACCTCCTGTCCCTCGAACGTGGCGCGAAACGCGTTGATGATCCTTCTCGGGATCGGTTTGCCGTCCTTGTCGCGTCTCTGGCCCGTCTCCATGATGTGGCTGATCAAAGTCTTGATCTCGATGATCTCGCCTGGGCGCGTACTCTCGGGCAGCTTGATCCGTGGTCTCAGGCTCATCGGTCTCGGGCTCCCTGCTCGGAAGTGGTCGTCAGTGGTTCAGTCTTTCGCGGGACCGGGCTAGCCGCCACATCCACCGATCGTCACCTTCACGGTTCGTCTGGAGATGATGAATTTGCCGCCGCTCAACTCCGCCAGAATGACCACGTCCTGGGTCTTGGAGAGGCGCATGCGGCTCGCGACGGAGGCTCGTCCCGAGAGCGGCGTGAAGCCGAACGAGGCGACATGCGGCAATGGATTGACTGTCGAGAGGACATGTATCGCCTTGATGTAGTCGGTCTCGGTCATCGGGCTGTCGATGGCGATGGCGTAGGGTACTGTGTTGCCGTTCTCGGCGATTTCCGGAATTTCGAGCGACACTTTTGCGGTCAACGGCTTCGCGCCGCCTAGGATCTCTTCCAGGGCCTGCTCGAACAGTGAGGGAACGGGAGTGGCCGGATCCACTTTCGGGGCCTGGGCCAGGACGTTCCGGCCGAACGCCATCAACATGGCCGCGGCGCCGGCTCCAACCAGCACGTCGCGCCGGGCGACAACACTCATGTGGTGGAGCCTCTTCATTGGCACCTCCCGCGGGCCTCCCTGCCGACCATGTTTCGTATCCTCTCCAGTCGCGGTGCCCGATGTCAAATGACGGATTTGAAATCCTCGCCGAACTGGCGCCGAAACGCGTTCGACCGATTAGGTTATCCCCGGGTCTCCAGGCACGTGTATAACGGTCCGGGCTCCACGTTTCCGTCGCTGGGCGAATTGAACGGTGGCGGTGGGACTGCTCGCAAACGGAGAGGCCGGTCGTGATCCAATTCGTTTTCCTCCTCGTCGGCGTGGTGGCGCTGTTTGCCTTGGCGATGCGACAAGCGCCAGCGTGGGGCTGGGCAGCGTTTCTCGCAATGATCGCGTTCGTCTTTCAGACGGGCCTGGTGCACGGGAACTTCGCGATCACGGCACCGACCTGGTTCGGGTGGCTCGGGTGGTTGCCGGCACTCGTCGTGGCTCTCATCGCCATCGCGCCTTTGCGCAGGGCGTTGGTTACCGCTCCGATCTTTACCGCAGTTCGGCGCATCCTGCCGAAGGTTTCGGATACCGAGACGCAAGCATTGGAAGCCGGCACGGTCGGTTTCGACGCCGAGCTGTTCTCGGGGCGGCCCGACTGGGAGAAGCTCCGCGCCGTGCCGGGGATCGAGTTGACGGCCGAAGAGCGTGCGTTTCTCGACGGGCCGACCGAGGACCTGTGCCGGTTAATCGACGACTGGCAGATCCGGTTCGCAGAGAAGGAGATTCCGGAGACGGTCTGGGATTTCGTCAAAGCGCACGGCTTCCTCGGCATGCTGATCTCGAAGTCGCACGGGGGGCTCGGCTTCTCGGCGCAGGCGCAGTCGCTGATCTTGGGCAAGATCGCCTCGCGTTCGCCGGACGCCGTCACCATCGTTATGGTGCCGAACTCGCTCGGGCCGGGTGAGCTGATCGAGAAATACGGGACGGATGCGCAGAAACACCACTTTCTGCCGCGCCTCGCGAAAGGGCTAGAGGTGCCCTGCTTCTCGCTGACCGGGCCGACTTCGGGTTCGGATGCCGCGACCATGCGCGATATCGGCATTGTCACCAAAGGGCAATGGCAGGGCCGGGAGACGCTCGGTGTCAGCCTGACATGGGACAAGCGCTACATCACGCTGGGTCCGAAGGCCACGCTGGTCGGCTTGGCGTTCCGCCTGTTCGATCCGCAAGGCCTGCTCGGCAAAGGCGAGGATGTCGGGATCACGGTGGCGCTGATTCCGGCCGATCATCCCGGCGTCAATATCGGGCGGCGTCATCTGCCGTCGGGAGCCGCTTTCCCAAACGGACCGAACTGGGGCCGTGACGTCTTTATCCCGATGGACTGGCTGATCGGGGGCGAGAAGATGGCCGGCCAGGGTTGGCGGATGCTGATGGAGTGTTTAGCTGCCGGCCGCGCTATCTCGCTGCCGTCGTCGGGAGCGGCCGGCGCGAAGTCGATGCTGCGGTTCGCGACAGCCTACGGACGGATCAGAAAGCAATTCGGGCTTTCTATCTCTCGGATGGAGGGGTTGGAGGAGCCTTTGGCGCGTCTCGTCGAGACGGCCTATGTCAACGAGGCGGGGCGCGCGGTGACTGCGGCCATGGTCTCGCGCGGCGAGAAGCCGTCGGTCATCTCGGCGATTATGAAATACCAATCCACGGAGCGCATGCGCCAATCCGTTAACGACGCGATGGATCTGCATGGCGGTCGCGGTATTTGTGACGGCCCGTCGAACTATCTGCAGTCGGCCTATCAGATGGTGCCGGTCGGCATCACGGTCGAGGGCGCGAACATCCTGACGCGGTCGCTGATCACGTTCGCGCAGGGGGCGTTACGCGCACACCCCTTTCTCTACAAAGAGATCAAGGCTTGCGAGGACACGGACCGGGCCCGGGGGCTCGAGGCGTTCGACGTGGCGTTTGGGGGGCACGTCTCGTTCACGCTCGCCAATCTGTTCGGCTCGTTCTTCCACAACGTGACGGGCGGTCGCTTCGGCAAGGCGCCGGAAAAGGCGGCCGGCATGGAGCATTGGTATCAACAGCTCTGGCGGCAGGCGCATAACTTCGCGCTCGTTGCCGACCTGATGGTGGCCTTGCTGGGCGGTGGCCTCAAAACGAAGCAGAAGCTGACTGGGCGGATGGCGGACGCGTTGTCGGAGCTTTACCTGGGGGCCTGCGTGCTCAAGCGCTACGAGGATGACGGACGGCCCGACGCGGACCGGCCGATCGTCGAGATGTGCCTCAGAAATGGCCTTTATCGCTTCCAGCAGGCGTTGGGCGGGGCGATCGACAACTTCCCGAATGGCTTCTTGCGCATGAAGCTGAAGGCGATCGTTTTTCCGTTTGGTCGGCCCTATAGCCCTGCGAGTGACCGGCTCACCTCGATCTGCGTTCGGCTCGTGACGGAGCCGGGGGAGGTGCGCGATCGGCTCACGCGCGAGATCTTCGTATCCAGGGACGTCAATGATCCCACCGGTATTCTGGAGGTCACGCTGGAAAAGGTCGTTGCCGCGGAGGAGGCCGAACGCAAACTCGAGCGCGCCATCCGGCAGGGCGTGGTCAGGCGCTACCACGGCAACGACTGGATCGGCGAGGCGCAGGGTAAGGGTGTGCTGACCGAAGCTGAGGCAATCCTCCTCAAGGAGGTTGAAATGCTGACGCAACGCGTCATCGCGGTCGATCATTTCGACCCAGTCGAGGTCAAGCCGCACCACATGACGCCCGGACACAACAGGCGTGGCACAGAGAGCGTAGCCGCACAGTAGCTGGTTGGTGCAACCTGCCGATCGCACACTTCCTATTTGTAGTTCCTTCCCAATTTGCCGGCCGTTTTGCCGAACTTCCACCGATTGGTGTTTGCGCCATGCAGTTCCCGCTCCAGATCGTCTTCAAAGTTCTGGCGCTTGCGCCGCAATTGTATGTGCGTGATGCGACAGGTCAGACGATTGGCTATGTGCGCCAGAAGTTGATGGCGTTCAAAGAAAGCGTCACCGTCTTCACGGACGAGACGCAGGCACAGCCGATCTACACGATCAACGCTGACCGGGTGATCGACTTCACGGCCAATTATCATTTTGCCGACGCATCGGGGCGGCCGCTGGGGCATCTGCGGCGAGAAGGGATGAGTTCGTTGTTACGCGCCCACTACGTGATCTCGGTGGGCGACCGGCCGACGTTCGAGGTGCGAGAGGAAAGCGCGATGGTTCGCCTTGCCGACAGCATCTTCGGACAGATCCCTTTCGTCGGCGCTTTGTCGGGCTACTTCTTCAATCCGAAGTACATCGTGAGCCGTGTCGCGGGCGGGACAGAAGCGCTCCGCATGGTGAAACAACCTGCGCTGCTGGAGACGCATTTCGTGATCTCGCAGGCAGGTCCGATCGCACCGGACGAGCAGGTTTCCGTGCTTTTGGGCCTGATGATGATTATACTTCTGGAACGTTCACGCGGGTAATATCGTCTCACGGCAATGGGCTCGCTCCACGCGTCTACAGGCTCCGAGGCGCCGAAAGGACCACCAACGATGACGACCGCCCCCATGGCCCTCAAGGACTGGCACTTCTCGATCGACGAGCAGGGAATCGCGTGGGCCGTGTTCGATCGCGAGGGAGAGAGCCAGAATGCGTTGGGCCGGCGGCCGCTCGAAGAGTTGGCCCGCATCGTCGAGCGCGTGGAGGCGGGGGCAAGAGACAAATCCATTGCTGGCCTCGTCTTCATCTCTGGAAAGGAGAAAGGCTTCATCGTCGGCGCGGACGTGCGCGAGTTTGAGCAGTTTCAGACGGAGGCCGAGGTTCGCGAGGCGATCCGACGCGTTCTCGGCCTGCTCGATCGTATCGAGGCGATGCCGATCCCGGTCGTCTGTGCCATTCACGGCTTTTGCCTGGGTGGCGGGCTCGAGCTGGCGCTGGCCTGCCATTGGCGGATTGCGACGCGCGACGAGGCCACCCGCGTCGGCTTTCCCGAGGTGCGGCTCGGCATCTTCCCCGGCTTCAACGGCACCTGGCGGTCGATCCGTCAGGCTGGGCCGCTGGCCGCGATGGAGGCAATGCTCACGGGCCGCATGATCCGCGCCTCGGCGGCACGGGCGATGGGGCTGATCGACGAGTTGGTACCGTCGCGGCAGAACCTCACCTGGGCGGCGCGTAAGGCGGTTCAGCGCGGACGGAAGTCGAAACCGGCGGGCGCCGCAATGGTCGCGCTACGCCAATGGCCTGCGCGCAATTTGCTCGTTTCGCGGATGAGGGCCGAGACGGCGAAGAAGGCGAACGAAGACCATTATCCGGCGCCGTTCCGTTTGATCGACCTCTTCGCGGAGACGGGTGGCAACCTGAACCGCATGAAGGCTGAGGAGACAACTGTCTTCGCACCACTGATGGTGTCGGATACGTCGCGCAACCTGCGCCGCGTGTTTCGGCTCTCGGAGATGATGAAGGCACAGGCGCCGAAGGACCTCGACTTCAAGGTTCGGCGCGTGCACGTCATCGGCGCCGGCGTGATGGGTGCCGACATTGCCGGCTGGTGCGCGGCACAGGGTTTCGAGGTATCGATCCAGGACCTTTCGCCCGAGGCGATCCAGAAGGGCATTGAGGCGCAAGGCAAACTGTTTGCGCGTCGATTTCGCACCAAGGCGACACGGGATGCCGCCAAGGCACGGCTGCTCGCCGACCCCAAGGGCGAGATGGTTCCGCGTGCCGACGTCGTGATCGAGGCGATCGTCGAGAAGGTCGAGGTCAAGCAGGCGCTGTTCAAGGGTCTGGAGGGCCGCCTCAAGGCCGGGGCTGTGATGGCCACCAATACGTCTTCGATCATGATCGAGGACATCGCGCAGGGGCTCAGTGATCCTGGGCGGCTGATCGGAATCCACTTCTTCAACCCGGTCGCGCAGATGCCGCTCGTCGAAGTGATCCGGGGTGCAGGCTCGCGCGAGGCCGAGGTCCGCAAGGGCTGCGCCTTCGTCACGGCGATCGACAAGTTTCCCCTGATCGTGAAGAGCTGCCCGGGGTTTCTCGTGAACCGGGTGCTGGCGCCTTACATGATGAGTGCGATGGCACGGCTCGAGAAGGGGGAGGCGAAAGAGCGGATCGATGAAGCGGCCAAGGCTTTCGGCATGCCGATGGGACCGATCGAACTCGCCGACACGGTCGGTCTTGATGTGTGCGCACATGTCGGCCGCATTCTGAAGTATCCCGCCGAGGGCTCGCGGCTCGAACGATTGGTGTCTGCCGGCAAGCTCGGCAAGAAGTCGGGCGAAGGGTTCTATACCTGGAAGGACGGAAAGCCCGTCAAGGTGGAGAAGCCCTACGACAAGGCCGATCTGGCCAAGCTCGGGGCCGACCTCGTCGAGCCACTGATCGCAGAGGCCGAGCGCGCGCTCGCTGACGGCGTCGTCGAGAGCGCCGATCTGGTCGACGCGGGGGTGATCTTCGGCACGGGCTTCGCACCGTTTCGCGGCGGTCCCCTGCACTACAAGGCGAGGCTCGGCCAACAGCCTGTCAAATCGGACGCGCAGCGCGCCGCAGCGGAGTGAGAGCGACCATGACCCAACCGCAGCGCCGGATCGCCGTCATCGGAGGCGTGCGGATACCGTTCTGCCGCTCGAATACGCTTTATGCCGATCAGTCGAACCTCGATATGATGACGACGACGCTCGAGGGTCTCGTCGACAAATTCAATCTCGCCGGCGTGCATCTGGACGAGGTGACCGGCGGCGCGGTGGTCACGCATTCCAAGGACTGGAACCTCGCGCGTGAGGCCGTAATCGGCTCGCGTCTGGCGCCTTCGACGCCGGGTATCACGATGATGCAGGCCTGCGGCACGAGCCTGCAGGCAGCTTTCGGAATCGGCGCCAAGATCGCGATGGGCGAGATCGAAAGCGGCATCGCGATCGGGTCGGATACGACGTCGGATGCGCCGATCGTGGTCGGAAAGCGGATGGCGGGACGACTGATCCAGGCGCAGCAGGCGAGAAGCATGGGGCAGCGTCTCGCGGCCTTCAAGGGTTTCTCGCCGGGAGAGTTGGTGCCTCAGCCGCCGAACGTCGCGGAGCCGCGGACGGGGCTGTCGATGGGGCAGCACTGCGAGCTGATGGCGCAGCATTGGCAGGTTTCGCGAGCCGAACAGGACCAACTGGCGCTCGAGAGCCACAGAAAGGCGGCCGAGGCTTATACGTCGGGCTTCATGGATGACCTGATCGTGCCGTGTGCCGGCGTGTGGCGTGACAACAACCTGCGGCCCGACATGACGCTCGACAAGATCGCCGGCCTGCGGACGGCCTTCGAGAAAGGCGAGCGCGGCACGCTGACGGCTGCCAATTCGACACCGCTGACTGATGGTGCAGCAGGCGTTCTACTCGCGTCGGAGGCGTGGGCCGCCGCTCGCGGGCTCGAGCCACAGGCTTACCTCACGCACATGCAGACCTCGGCCAACGACTTCGTTGCCGGTGAGGGGCTGCTGATGGCCCCGACGATCGCTGTATCGCGCATGCTGGACCGCGCGGGGTTGAAACTGCAGGATTTCGATCTCTACGAGATCCACGAGGCGTTCGCGGCGCAGGTGCTGGCGACACTGAAGGCCTGGGAAGATCCGGACTACTGCCGGACACGCCTCGGCAAGCCGGAGCCGCTCGGCTCGATCGATCGCTCGAAGCTCAATGTGATGGGATCGTCGCTAGCCTACGGTCATCCTTTCGCGGCGACAGGGGCCCGGATCACGGGTCTGCTCTCTAAGCTGCTTTCGCAGAGGGGCGGGCGAGGCCTCATCTCGGTCTGTACGGCCGGCGGCATGGGTGTTGCCGCCATCCTCGAGAGCGCGAGGGCCGGGCGCTAATTCCGTGTCTGGCACTCACTGCTTGCGCGGCCGTGCCAAACACGACGCCAAGCGAAGGCGGATATCGCGTAACTCTTTCAGCGTGGTCTGCAGGTCATGCCGCTTGCCGACAAGGGTCGCGATGTGCCTGTCCATCCTGGCCTTGAGAGCAGCAACCTCGGACGTGTCGGTGGCGTCGGCATCGTACATGGCAAGGTGCTCGCCGATTTCCTCCAGCGTGAGGCCGAGGTTCTTCGCCCGGATGATGAGCGCCAATCGCTGCCGGTCGATCGGCCCGAAGATGCGCGCCGTGCCGCGCCGCGCTGGGTGTAGGAGACCACGAGCCTCGTAGAAACGTATGGCACGGGTCGACACGTCGAACTCGCGGGCCAAGTCGCCGATCGCCAGGGGCTGATCAAGGCTCGGCGGCTCGCGCGGCGGGTCGGCCGCGGATCGAGATGATGGCACTCGTGAGGCTCCCGGGGGGAGCCCGCGTTTGTCGGAATCGGTCATTTGGCACGGGCCCGTTTCGCTTCCTCTTCCTTCAGCTCCTTCTTCGAAAGCTTGCCGATCAGCGTCTTGGGCAGTTGATCGCGGAATTCGATCTCGGATGGCATCTCGATACGGCTGAGCTTCGGTGCCAGGTGCGTGAGAATGTCGTCCTCGCTCGCCGTCGCGCCGTGCCGCAACTTGATGAAGGCCTTGGGTGCCTCGCCGCGGTAGCTGTCCGTGATGCCGATGACGATGACCTCGTCGACCGCCGGATGGCTGGAAATCGCCTCCTCGATGTTACGGGGATAAACATTGTAACCCGAGCAGATGATGAGGTCCTTGATGCGATCCACGATGAAGATGAACCCTTCCTCGTCCATGGTCGCGATGTCGCCAGTGCGCAGGTAGCCGTCGGGCGTCATCTGAGCCGCGGTCTCGGTCGGCCGCTGCCAGTAGCCCTTCATGACCTGCGGCCCCTTGATGCAGATCTCACCCTTCTCCCCGAGCGGAACTTCGGTTGCGGGATCGGACGGGTCGCGGAGCGAAACGATGGTCGCAGGGATCGGCTGGCCGATCGACATCTCTTTCACAGGGCCGTCGAGTGGATTGATTGTGACGGCCGGCGATGTCTCGGACAGCCCGTAGGCCTCGATCAGTTTGCAGCCGCCGAGGGCTGCGAACTTGCGGCGCGTCTCAAGCAGCAGGGGCGCTCCACCGGAAAGGCAGAATTTCAGCGACGAGAGGTCGTAGCTCGCCAGTTTCGGATGATTGAGCATGGCGATGAACATGGTCGGCACGCCCGGCATCATCGTTGGTTTGGTGCGGGTGATCATGGCCATGGCGTCGTTCAGGACGAAGCGCGGCATGATGATGATCTCGGACGCCGTCGCGATCGCGAAGTTCATGACCGCCTGCATAGCGAAGACGTGGAAAAATGGGAGTGCGCCGAGAATCCGCTCCCGGCCGGCCTCGACGCCGTGCAGCCAGGCCCGGGACTGCTGAACATTGATGTAGACGTTGGCGTGCGTCAGCATCGCGCCCTTCGGGGTGCCGGTGGTGCCACCCGTGTATTGGAGCACCGCCACGTCCTCACGCGGATCGATCCCGACGGGCGCGAACGAGCCGTCATTGTCCAGCACAGTTGCGTCGGCGACGATGCGATCCTTGACGGGCGAAGACGCCAGCCGTGCCAGGTCGCGGCCTTTAATCAAGCGGAACAAGATGGATTTTGTCGCCGGCAGCAGGGCCGGGAAGGAAGCGACGATGGCGCGCGACAGCGCTCCCGACGCCAGCAGAGCCTCCACCTTGTCGAATAACAGCTTGAGGTCGAGGGTGACGACGATCTCCGCGCCGCTGTCGGCGATCTGCTGGGCCAATTCCTCGACGGTGTAGAGGGGGTTGCAGTTGACGACCGTTCCCCCGGCTTTGAGGATGCCGAAATAGTAAATGATGTAGGTCGGCGAGTTGGGGAGCAGGAGGCCGACGCGGCTGCCTCTCGTGACGCCGAGGCGCTGGAGGCCAGCCGCGGCCCGGTCGACCAGGCGGGCGATCTCAGCATACGAGTGGATGCGGCCGAGGAAGTTGGTGCAGGGGCGGTCGCCATGGCGGGCTGCCGCCTCATCGATGAGGTGCCAGAGCGGGCGAGCGTCGAACGACTGATGCCAATCGACCCCGGGGGGATAGTGGCCCAGCCACGGATGGGGGTGATCCCCTGCAACAGCATTCGCTAGGCTCGATCGAGCGGAGGGCATGTTGCGGCATTCCTCTGGGCTGGCCCGGAAGGCGCTCTCGGCCGCTCGGGCAGACTGCGACTATTCAACACAGAATTCGGTGTCATTGCCAGTAGGGAAGCAAGTATCTGCGGGCTCAATTTATCGTCGTAGCGGGGCCGGTGCAGAATGCTCCGTGGCCGGTGTCAGATCCGATGCGTTTACGGTTATCTGACACCGTAGCTTGCCCTTAGCCTTTCGTTGCTCTAGCTAAGGTCCATCGACAGACTCCCGTGCGCATGCAACTCACGGGGCGGGAGAGTAAAATGGACGACACAGCGACCAAGATCGTCGACATCCTGAAGAAGCACATGAAAGAGCCGAGGGACGATATCGGCCTCGAGACGGCGCTAGCCGATCTCAAGATCGAGTCGATCGATCTAGCCATGATCGTGTTCGAGCTCGAGGACACATTCGGGATCGAGATCCCCTATAACGCCAACGATAGCGACGAGACTGCGGCTTTCAAAAGCGTGGGCTCCGTTGTCGAGCGCGTCAAGCAGGTGATCGCCACGACGAAGGCCTCGGCCAAGGCCTGAGCCAGAGCCCGGCATCTGCCGGGCGTTTGGTGTAGCGTTGATGTTCCGGACGGGGGCGCAGCAGTGTCTCCGCCTGAATTCTTGCGTAAAGGATCGAAACTTGAAAGACGGATCGTACGCTAGGCGGCGCGTCGTCGTGACCGGCATGGGCGCTGTCACTCCCATCGGTCTCGACGTGCAAGAGATGTGGGCGTCGATGCAAGCCGGTCGATGTGGCGTGAAGCCCATCGAGAACTGGTCGCTCGAAGACCTTTACATCAAGATCGCCGGTGAGATCCGAGACTTCGATCCAGCCAAGCATGTCAAGAGCCGCAAGATCCAGTACGGGGACCGCTACTCGTGGTTCGCGGGCAAGGCCGCTGACGAGGCGTGGACGCAGTCCGGGCTCGCGACGCCCTATCCAGAGCCTTATCGCGCCGCTTCGATCATCGGCTCCGGGGCTGGTGGCTTCTCGACCATCGAAAGCGCCTACCGCGATCTGTTCGTGCTCAACAAGAAGGCGACCAACCCGCTGACGCTGCTGCGTATCATCGGGTCGTCCGCGTCGGCGCACGTCGGCATCGAGTACGGGATCAAGGGTCCGACATTTGCGACCTGCTCTGCGTGCTCGACGGCAACGCATGCGATCGGCATCGGTGTGGACTATATTCGCAATGGCGTGAGCGACGTCGCCGTTACGGGCGCAAGTGAGGCCGTGCTGACCTACGGCTCGATGCGCGTCTGGCAGGCGATGCGCGTGCTCTCTCCGGATGGCTGCTTCCCCTTCTCGAAAAAGCGTAACGGCACAGTCCTCGCCGAGGGCGCCGGCATCCTCGTGCTCGAGGAACTCGAACACGCCAAAGCACGGGGGGCGAAGATCCTGGCCGAAGTGCTCGGGTATGGCCTCTCGTCAGACAGCAAGGACATGGTCAATCCGGATGTCGAGGGACCACGGTCGGCCATGCAGTTGGCCCTCGACGATGCCGGTATCACAGCATCGGAGGTCTCGTATCTCAACGCCCACGGTACCGCGACGACGCTGAACGACGCCAACGAGACCAATGCCATCAAGATGGTCTTCGGAGAGCACGCCCAGAAGCTCGCGATCTCGTCGACGAAGTCGATGACAGGGCACCTCCTCGGTGCGGGCGGTGCAGTAGAGGCCATCACCTGCATCAAGGCGATCGAAGACGGGTTTGCGCCCCCAACGATCAATCTGCACGAGCCAGACCCGAAGTGTGATCTCGACTACGTGCCCAACCAGGGCCGTTCCATGCCGATCCGCTATGCGATGTCGAATTCGTTCGCATTCGGGGGGCTGAACGCCGTGCTCGTCTTCGGTGCACCGCCCGCCTGAGCGCCCGCACTCGAGATGCTCGGGCCCCGAAAAAGAGCAGGTTCGCGGTGGCTCCGGTTGTCGCTGGCCGTGCGGCGCAACGTCGCGACCTAGTCGGCGAACGCAACTTTCCAGTGTTCAGAGGTTCGAGCGCCGCGTTTCCAAAAAGGCTCGGAACGCTGCCAGCGTCGCTTCGCTGACATGATGCTCGATGCCCTCTGCATCGACCTCGGCTGTCGCCGGATCGACGCCGATTGCCATCAGCATCTCGACGACGAGGCGATGACGCTCGCGCGCCTGCGCGGCCATCTCCTGGCCTCGGTCAGTCAGGAAAATCGCCCTGTAAGGCTTCGAAGTGACGAGGCCGTCGCGCTGCAGGCGTTGGATGGCGTTGTTGACGGTCGCGCTCGAAACCCCCAGGCGCTCGGCAAGATCCACCACGCGGGCCTCGCCCGTCTCGGTGATGAGATCACCGATCAACTCGACATAATCCTCGGCGAGTTCGGTCTGGTGCGCCTCGCGGACGCGCCGGAAGCGCTCCACCTCGGGACGATCGCTGCGGTCGGATTCTGCCAAAGTCCGGCCTCCTCCTCATCCGGCGTCTTCCATGGAACGTAGTGGCATCAGTGACAGGCCTTGACAAGTATTTTAGCCTATACAAAATTCTGGAGTCTAATCTAATTAAATGCTCTAGTTACGAGCCACGGATCGGGTCGGGAGTTTTCCTATGACGCGCAATGGTGGGGTGTGTCCACGTTCGTTCGCCAGCAGGCTAGCTGCTGGTCGTGTCCTCTTACGTCTCGCTGTCGCGGCGATCTGCGCTATCGGGCTCACCCTGCCCGCTGCGGCTCAGACCAAGCGGCAGGGCCCGCTGAAGGTCGTCACGACCTTTACGGTCATTCGCGACATCGCCCAGAACGTGGCGGGGGATGCAGCCAAGGTCGAGTCCATCACCAAGCTCGGGGCAGAGATCCACGACTACCAACCGACGCCGCGGGATATCGTTCGGGCGCAGGGCGCCGAACTGATCCTTTGGAATGGCATGAATCTCGAACGGTGGTTCGAGCGCTTCCTCGCCAACCTCAAGACTGTGCCGGCGGCGGTCGTGACGGAGGGCATCACTCCGTTGCCGATCCGCGAGGGCCCCTACCGCGACAATCCCAATCCGCATGCCTGGATGTCGCCGTCGAACGCGTTGATCTATGTCGAGAACATCAGGAAGGCGCTCACAGCGCGCGACCCGGACAATGCGGCGGTCTACCAGCGTAATGCCGAGGCCTACGCCGCGCGCATCAAGGCGATTGACGGCCCGTTGCGGCAGCGGCTGGCGGCGATCCCTGAGAGTCAGCGGTGGCTGGTCACGAGCGAGGGCGCGTTCAGCTACCTCGCACGGGATTACGGGCTGAAGGAGCTTTATCTGTGGCCAATCAACGCCGATGAGCAAGGCAGTCCGAGCCAGGTTCGTAACGTCATCGACACCGTGCGTCGCGAGAAGATCCCGGTCGTGTTCAGCGAGAGCACGATCTCCGACCGCCCCGCCCGGCAGGTGGCATCGGAGACCGGGGCTCGCTATGGCGGCGTTCTTTATGTCGACAGCCTGAGTGCACCGGACGGCCCGGTCCCGACCTACCTCAAACTCCTCGAGGTGACGGTCGAGACGATCGCCAAGGGGTTCGGGAAATGACTGTTGCGGGCGGAGCATCTGGCGACCGCGCCCTCGTCCAGGCCTCGCTCGACGTCGAAGGGGTCACCGTTGCCTATCCGAATGGCACGCTGGCGCTTGAGAACGCCTCGTTCCACCTCGGACCCGGACGCATTGCCGGGCTCGTCGGCGTCAACGGCGCAGGGAAATCGACGCTGTTCAAGGCGATTATGGGGTTCGTTGCGCCGTCTGCGGGAGAGGTTCGCATCGCGGGGCTGCGCGCCCGGGAAGCCCAGAGACGCGGGCTCGTTGCCTATGTGCCGCAATCCGAGGAGGTCGACTGGAGCTTCCCGGTTCTGGTCGAGGACGTCGTTACCATGGGTCGCTATGGGCATATGGGATTCCTCCGTATCGCGTCGCGGGAAGATCGGCGCAAGGTTGACGCGGCGCTCGAGCGGGTTGGCATGAGCAGCTTCCGCAAACGCCAGATCGGCGAGCTCTCGGGGGGGCAGCGCAAGCGCGTTTTTCTCGCTCGGGCCCTGGCGCAGGAAGGACTCGTAATGCTCCTCGACGAGCCGTTCACGGGCGTCGACGTGGCGACCGAGCAGGCGATCGTCGCGCTCATGCGGGAATTGCGCGGCGAGGGGCATCTGATGCTGGTCTCGACCCACAATCTCGGGAGCGTTCCCGACTATTGCGACGAAGTCATTCTGGTGCGGCGCACGGTGCTTGCTGCAGGGCCTACGGCGACGACGTTCACCCAGGCGAACCTCGAGATGGCCTTCGGGGGTGTTCTGCGCCACTTCCGCATCGAGGGTGCCGCTCTGCATGATGATGACGACCGGCGCAGCGTTACGGTGTTGACCGATGACGAGCGGCCCGTCGTGTTCTACGGCGCTCAGAAGGCCTCGGACCAGCCGCTGCCGCGCGACGAGGGAGGCAAGCCCTGATGCCTGATCTGCTGGCGCCGTTCGCATACGGGTACATGGTCAAGGCGATGTGGGTGTCGGCTCTGGTCGGGGCGACCTGTGCCTTCCTGTCGTGCTTCCTGATGCTGAAGGGGTGGTCGCTGATGGGGGATGCGCTGGGCCATGCGGTGGTTCCCGGCGTGGCGTTTGCCTATCTGGTGGGGCTGCCCTTCTCGGCCGGTGCCTTCGTTGCGGGCGGCATGGCTGCGCTCGCGATGCAGTTCGTCCGATCGCAGACGCGGCTCCGAGAGGATGCCGTCATCGGCCTCGTATTCACCGCTTTCTTCGCGGCTGGCCTGCTGCTCGTGTCGATCAATCCGACATCGATCAACGTGCAAACGATCGTGCTCGGCAACATCCTCGCGATCTCGGACTGGGATGCGCTGCAGGTGGTCGTCGTCAGTTTGGTGACGCTCGGCATCCTGATGGTGGTCTGGAAGGATCTGGTGGCGGTGTTTTTCGACGAAGCGCACGCGCGCTCGATCGGGCTCGACCCGACGCGGCTCAAGGTCCTTTTTTTTACTCTGCTTTCAGCCGCGACGGTGGCAGCGCTGCAGACGGTCGGGGCCTGCCTCGTGATCGCCATGGTGGTGACGCCGGGTGCGACCGCCTACCTCCTCACCGACCGGTTTCCGGTTCTGCTGGTCATTGCGGTTTCGGTCGGCGCCCTGACGTGTCTGGTCGGGGCCTATCTCAGCTATTTCGTCGACGGTGCGACGGGCGGCGTGATTGTGACACTTCAAACGCTGGTGTTTCTCGCGGCCTTTTACCTCGCGCCGCGGCACGGCCTGCTGGCGCAGCGCCGGCGACGCCACGCGGCCATGGCGGAGGCGTTGCGGTGAGCGATCTCCTGGCACTCGTGCTCGAGCCCCTCGGCTACGATTTCATGCAACGGGCGCTCGCCGTCGCCGTCCTGGTCGGTGCGGTCTGTGCGGTGCTCTCGTGCTTCCTGGTGCTCAAGGGATGGTCGCTGATGGGCGATGCGATCGCGCACGCTGTGTTACCCGGGATCGTTCTCGCCTTCGTCCTGAAGATCCCGTTGGCGGTCGGTGCGTTCGCAGCCGGGCTCGCATCGGCGCTGGCCACGGGCTATCTGAAGGAGATGAGCCGTGTGAAGGAGGACACGGTGATGGGCATCGTCTTCTCGGGCATGTTCGGCTTCGGTCTCGTGCTGTTCACCAAGGTCGATACCGACCAACACCTCAATCATATCCTCTTCGGCAACGTGCTCGGCGTGACGTCGCAGGATCTCATCGAGACAGCGATGATCGGCACTCTCGTCCTAGGGCTCGTCATTGCGAAGCGCCGGGACCTGCTACTCTACTGCTTCGATCCTCAGCACGCGCGCGCCATCGGCCTCAACGTGAGGCTGCTGCACTATGGTCTGCTGGTGCTGCTTGCCTTGACGATCGTCGCATCACTGAAGGCCGTGGGCATCATTCTCGTGGTGGCGATGCTGATCGGGCCGGGAGCTACCGCTTTCCTGGTCACGCGGCGCTTCGAAGCGATGTTGCTTGTGGCCCTTCTCGTTGCCGTCGGCGCGAGCTTCATCGGCACCATTGTGAGCTATCACATCGATGGCGCGACCGGGCCGACCATCGTTCTCGTTCAGGCTGTGATGTTCGTCGCCGCGTTCGTGTGGAGCGGTTGGCGGCGTCCCGATCATGCGGCTGGGCGCGGGGTGCCCGTGGTGGCAGCTCGTCCGTCGTTGCCGATCGCTGGAGACCGATCCGTCTCAGTGCGCGTCGCGAAAGATGTGCGGTAGTCGCTCGGCAAGGTCGGCAGCCAGGCGGTCGAGGTGATTGACCTGGAGCGGCTTGACGCCTGCGAGTGCCGTGAGGAAGGTTTCGGGTGCGAGCGCAGCAAGCGGCAGGCTACGGCACCAGCCCTCGGCGATGAGAAGTGCACGGTACTCGCGCTCCTCCTCCTTGAAGTCATGCCGCTCGGGCGACACTCCGACGACCGGCAGACGGGCGCAGACGGCTTCGGAGAGCATCGTGCTCGAGTCCTCGGTGGCGAGGATCGCCTCTACGGCGCCGAACAGGCGCGGCAGCGTACCCGGGCCAGCGGAGCGGAAGTCGATCAGTTCGGCGATAGGTCCATTCGGTTCCCTGGCGAGGGCCTGAAGGAGATCCCCTACCGCTCCCGGTGTGCGACGCGAGGTCGAGACGGTCCAGCGGGTGCCGCAAGACCGGAAGCTATCCGAAAGGAAGCCGGCGAGGCGTTGCCACTCGTCGTCGCGCCACGCAAAGAGGCCCGAAGGTCCTCCGACCAGAAGGCCGGCCGTCCGTGGCGGGCGGCCTGGACCGAACGCGAGCGGGCCGCCGCGCCGGGGCAGACTGTCGGGATCAATGCCGTTGGGCTTCAGTGTCACGAGGTGGTGCGGGAGGCCCGCATGCCGGGCATAGGACGAAATCACGAGGTCGAAGGCTTCGGCGGGCAGGTGGCGCAGTGTGCCGCAGAAGATGTTGCTGGCCCCGAGCACGCGGGCAGCGGCCGCGTTGGCAGCGAGCGTGTCACCGCCAGCCGAGATGACGAGGTTTGCGGCAGGCAATTGGTGCGGTGCGATGGTATAGCCGGCGCGCAATAGAGCGGACGGGGGCATGCCGAGCATGTAGGCCGAGGCGAGGAGACGGCCTGGAGCGAGCTTGCGGCGCTCGATGGTCATTCGGCTGACTGCGACAGGAAGACGTCGGGCGATCGCTGCGGCCACCCCTTCTGCGAGGTGATAATGGCCGGGTCGCTCGTCGGAGAGGATCAGAATGGCGAGCGGCGTGGACATGTCCCTCGGCGCGTCTGAGAACGTCTCGGCCGGCGGCCGGAGGATGTGTTCTCGCGATAAACGGAACGCATCGGCGTCGCAACAGCCGCAGGGTCGCGGGGCGCCGTAACCGGCTCAGCTTACTCCACGCCACGGCCGGCACCCCAAATGCAAACGCCGCCCCCGGTCACGGGAGCGGCGCGACAGTGTGCGAGAGGATGGGCTCGGCCGTTTCAGCGGCGGTCGACGGCCGTGTAGTCGCGGCGGCCTTCGCCGATATAGAGCTGGCGGGGACGGCCGATCTTCTGCTCGGGGTCCTCGATCATTTCCTTCCACTGCGAGATCCAGCCGACGGTGCGCGAGACGGCGAACAGCGGCGTGAACATGGAGACCGGGAAGCCGATCGCGCGCAGGACGATGCCGGAATAGAAGTCTACGTTGGGATAGAGCTTCTTCTCGACGAAGTAATCGTCCTGAAGTGCGATGCGCTCCAGTTCCATGGCCAGTTCGAGCAGCGGTTCGTTCTTGATCCCGAGCAAGCCGAGCACCTCGTGGCAGCTCTTCTGCATGATCTTGGCGCGCGGGTCGTAGTTCTTGTAGACGCGATGTCCGAAGCCCATCAGGCGAACGCCTTCGGACTTGTCCTTCACGCGCTTGACGAACTCGTTGACGTTTTTGACCGAGCCGATCTCCTGCAACATGTTCAGCACGGCCTCGTTGGCGCCGCCGTGAGACGGGCCCCACAGGCTGGCAATGCCGGCGGCGATGCAGGCGAACGGGTTGGCACCGGAAGAGCCGGCCAGACGGACCGTCGACGTCGAGGCGTTCTGCTCGTGGTCCGCGTGCAGGATCATGATGCGATCCAGCGCCTTGGCGATCGTGGGATTGACCACGTAGGGCTCGCACGGCACCGCGAAGCACATCTGGAGGAAGTTCGACGCCATGTCGAGGTCGTTCCTCGGATAGATGAACGGCTGGCCGACCGAGTACTTGTAGGCCATCGCCGCGATGGTCGGCATCTTCGCGATCATGCGGTGCGATGCGATCATGCGGTGGGTCGGATTATTGATGTCGGTCGAGTCGTGATAGAAGGCCGACAGGGCGCCGACGACGCCGCACATGATGGCCATGGGATGAGCGTCGCGGCGGAAGCCCGTGAAGAAGCGGGTCATCTGCTCGTGCACCATCGTATGACGTGTGATGGTGGTGTCGAATTCGGCCAGTTCTGCCTTGCTCGGCAGCTCGCCATTCAGAAGCAAGTAGCAGACCTCGATGAACGACGAGTTCTCGGCGAGTTGCTCGATCGGATAGCCGCGATAGAGAAGCACGCCTTCGTCGCCGTCGATGTAGGTGATCTTCGATGAGCAATTGGCGGTCGACGTGAAGCCAGGATCATAGGTGAAACAGCCGGTGTCGCGATAAAGGCGCGCCACGTCGATGACGTCGGGCCCGATGGCGCCGGATCGCACCGGCATCTGGATCTGCTTGTTATTGATGATCATCGTCGCCGCCCGGCTGGCGTCCGACTTCACCGTGCCGTCCTTTGCATTCATCGCGTCGTTCCTTCGATCGCTGCGCGCTCGGCGCGCCCCGCCACCAGTCCCCACCCCGGCGAAAGCTCGTCGGTCGGTCGTCCGGACATATCAACACTACCACACTTTATCCCGCACAGCAGCGAGCGGGGAAGAGGTCCTGCGGCCCCTGCCCGGAAAATGTGCTCATGCTTTACCGTCTGGACAGAATGTGCCTGCCCGGATTCGATCGCCGGAATAGCTGCAAAACCGGTTAACGACTTGACTGGTCGCGGATACGGGCCAATGCCTCGTCTCGTCCGAGGACGGCGAGAACGTCGAACACGGGCGGCGACACCGAGCGCCCCGTCAAGGCCGCCCGCATGGGCTGCGCCACCTGCCCCAGTTTGAGGCCTTTCGCATCTGCGAGGTTTCGGATTGCGGTCTCGAGGGCGGCCGGAGACCAGTCCACCACGGTCTCGAGAGCATCGGCGATCGCGGCCAGGGTTGCTCTCGCGGCGTCATCCAGGAGGGCGCCCGCCTTCGGCTCAAGGGCCAGTGGGCGCGCGGCGGTCAGGTAGGCCGTGCCATCGATCAGCTCGAGCAGTGTCTTGGCCCGCTCGCGGAGGCTCGGCAACGCTGCTTCGAGGCGCTGCCAGCCGACGGCCTCGAATCGGGCTGCCTTCGCGGCGCCGTCGGGGAGATGGGGCAGCAGTTCCCGGATCACAGTCGCAAGATCGGCTGGTGCGGTCTGGCGAATGTAGTGCCCGTTCAAGTCGGCGAGCTTGGCGAAGTCGAAGCGGGCCGCGCTCTTGTTGACGTCCGAGATGTCGAACCAGCCAATCGCCTGCTCCGTCGAGAAGATCTCATCGTCACCGTGGCTCCAGCCGAGGCGGACGAGATAATTGCGCAGCGCTGCCGGTAGATAGCCCATGGCGCGGTATTCCTCGACACCCTGCGCACCGTGACGCTTCGAGAGCTTGGCGCCGTCGGGGCCGTGGATCAGGGGAACGTGAGCGAATACCGGCACGTCCCAACCCATAGCCTTGTAGATCAGCGTCTGGCGTGCGGCATTGTTCAGGTGATCGTTGCCGCGGATGACGTGGGTGACGCCCATGTCGTGATCATCGACGACGACGGCGAGGTTGTAGACGGGTGTGTCGTCGCTGCGCAGGATGATCATGTCGTCAAGCTGGTCGTTCTGGATGACGACACGCCCCTGGACCTGATCATCGACGACAGTTTGGCCGTCGCGCGGGGCCTTGAGACGGATCGTCGGGGTCACGCCGGCCGGCGCCTCACTCGGATCGCGATCGCGCCACGGGCTCATGACCTTTTGGGGCCCGAGCGGTGGCCGTTTCTCCTGACGGGCGAGGTCGCGCTCGACCGCGATCGCATCCTGCATGGCCTTGAGTTCGTCCGCGCTCAGGTAACACTTGTAGGCTTGGCCGCGGGCGAGCATCTCACGCGCGACCTCGGCATGACGCGCGGCGCGCGCAAACTGGTGCACGATGTCGCCATCCCACTGAAGGCCCAGCCAGCGGAGCCCGTCGATGATGGCCTGCGTGGCTGCCTCGGTCGACCGTTCGCGGTCGGTGTCCTCGATGCGAAGGAGGAACGTGCCGCCGGTGTGCTTGGCATAGAGCCAGTTGAACAGCGCCGTCCGCGCCCCGCCGATATGCAGGTAGCCGGTCGGCGACGGCGCGAAACGAGTGACGACAGGCTTGGTCATGGGCGAAGCGCTCGGTGCTGGTCAGATCGATGTCGCAGCGCGTATAGCACAGGTCTCCAGCACCGACTGCTTGCGCTTTGCGCCCCCGGTCGGCTTGGCGCGAGACGGGGAATTTGCTACGGCCGAACGCAGGCCCGGGATGAATTCGGGCACACCAGCGAGGATATCATGGCAGACGAGGCGGCAGAGCGAGTGGCGGGACGGGATTTCATCCGCGACATCGTCCAGGCCGATCTCGACCTGGGGCACCAAAAGACGATCGTCACGCGATTTCCCCCGGAGCCGAACGGCTTCCTGCATATGGGACATGCCAAGTCGATCTGTCTCAACTTCGGCATCGCGGAAGAGTTTGGCGGGCGCTGCCATCTGCGCATGGACGATACGAACCCGACCAAAGAGGAGCAGGTCTACATTGATGCCATCAAGCGCGATGTCGAGTGGCTCGGGTTCAGTTGGGGCACGCACTACTATCATGCGTCGGACTATTTCGAGCAGCTCTATGATTGGGCGGTGCATCTGATCAAGACGGGCAAGGCCTACATCGACGATCAGAGCCAGGCGGAGATGAGGCACGCGCGCGGAACGCTGACGGAGCCGGGGACGAACAGTCCGTACCGTGACCGGCCGGTCGCCGAAAGCCTCGATCTCTTTCAGCGGATGCGGGCGGGCGAATTCCCGAACGGCACACGGGTGCTGCGCGCCAAGATCGACATGGCCTCGGGCAATATCAATCTGCGCGATCCGGTGCTCTACCGGATTTTGCATGCGGAGCACCCACGCACCGGCAAGTCGTGGTGCATCTACCCGAGCTACGATTATGCGCATGGCCAGTCGGACGCGATCGAGGGCGTCACACATTCATTGTGCACACTCGAGTTCGAGGATCACCGGCCGCTCTACGACTGGTTCCTCGAGAACCTGCCGGTGCCGTCGCGGCCGCGCCAGTACGAATTCGCGCGCCTGAACGTGACCCATACGGTGCTCTCGAAGCGGGTGCTGACGGAACTCGTTCGAGGCGGGCACGTCGCCGGCTGGGACGATCCGCGCATGCCGACGCTCGCCGGGATGCGGCGCCGGGGGGTGCCGCCGGAGGCGATCCGCGATTTCGTGAAGCGTGTCGGCGTGGCGAAGGCGAACAGCGTGGTCGACTACGGCATGTTCGAATTCTCCGTGCGCGAAGTCCTTAACAAGACAGCACAGCGGCGTATGGCGGTGCTGAAGCCGCTGAAGCTGGTCATCGAGAACTACCCTGAAGGCCAGACCGAGGAGATGGACGCCGTCAACCATCCCGACGATCCGGCGGCAGGCTCGCGCAAAGTGCCATTCGGGCGGGAAATCTACATTGAACGCGAAGATTTCATGGAGAACCCGCCCAAGAAATTCTTCCGTCTTTCGCCCGGCAAGGAGGTCCGCCTTCGCTACGCCTACTTCGTCACCTGCACGAACGTGATCAAAGACGCGAGCGGCGAGATCGTCGAGTTGCGCTGCACATACGATCCCGAGACGCGCGGCGGCAATACGCCGCCCGACGGGCGCAAAGTACAGGCGACGCTGCATTGGGTTTCGGCGGCAGCCGCCGTCGATGCCGAGGTTCGCCTTTACGACCATCTGTTCTCGAGCGCTGATCCCGACGCTGCCGACCTCGCAAGCGAGGTCAATCCGCAATCGCTCGATGTTGTGGCCGGCGCCAAGCTCGAGCCGGCGATCGCGGCCGACAATGCGAGTGCGCCTGTTCAGTTCGAGCGGCTCGGTTATTTCCACCGCGACCCGGATTCGGCTCCCGGCAAGCTCGTGTTCAACCGAACCGTGGGACTGAGGGACACGTGGGCGAAGGTTTCTGGTGCCAAGGTTTCTGGGGCGAAGCCTCCTGCTGGCGGAGCCAAGCGCTGATCGTACTCTCATTCGGCCGATCATCCGCTGCCCGCATATAGCGGCCCGGTATAGTTCGGTTGTAGTCTCCGGTCAGTGCGCGAGGCGCGGGTGGCGGGGGATGGCACGTGGGCAGGCTTGTGCGCTGGCTCGGCGCCGAGGTGGCGGCGGAACAGGACCGCTTCTTCTATTGGCTACCCGTGTTGTACGGCGCAGGTGTCGTCCTTTACTTCGCCTCGCCGGAAGAGCCTTCGCTCTTCGCGTGCCTGTTGACCGCCAGCCTTAGCTTGGCCCTTGTGGGGCTCTGGCGGCGTGGACTGGCGAGTCTCGTCATCGGAGGCGGACTTGCAAGCCTGACGGTGGGCTTGGCGATGGGGAAGGTCTCGAGCGACCTTGCCGCTGGTCCGGTTCTCGAGCGAGAGCTGAGGTCGGCCGCAATCACCGGTTGGGTCGAGTTGGTCGAGCCGCGCGCCGCGGGCGGTGAGCGGATCGTGGTGCGGACCCTTTCGATCGAAGGTCTGGCGACAGAGGCGACGCCACGCCGCGTGAGGATTCGCATACCTGCAGGCCAACCCTCATTGACGCCTGGCGACGCTATCTCGGTGCGGGCGAGCCTGCTGCCGCCTGCCGGACCTGCCCTTCCCGGTGCCTACGACTTCGCGCGTGCGGCGTGGTTCCAGGGGCTCGGTGCAGTCGGCTCGGCGCGGGCTCGGCCCGAGCCGACGAGTAACGCAGAGTCCATGCCGCTGAAGCTCCGGATGTGGGGGCCGGTCGAGCGATTGCGGCAAGGCATCAGTCGGCGCATCACGGCTGCGCTGCCCGGCGAGACCGGCGCCATCGCCGCGGCTCTGATCACTGGCGAGCGGGGCGGGATCTCGGAGGCGACCAACCAAGCCTATCGGGACAGTGGCATTTTTCACATTCTGTCGATCTCCGGTCTTCATATGTCGATCTTCGCAGGGGCGGTGTACTTTTCGTCCCGTCTTCTGTTCTCCTTGTTTCCGATCCTCGCGCTGCAATTCGAGATCAAGAAGTGGGCAGCCGTTGCGGGCCTCCTCGGCACGGGTGGTTATCTCCTGATCTCAGGGGGATCGCCGCCGGCCGTGCGCTCCGCGATCATGTTGGCGGTGATGTTCGTGGCGATCCTGCTGGATCGGCCGGCGCTGGCATTACGCAACGTCGCGTTGGCGGCCCTCGTCATCCTGTTGGCTGCGCCGGAGAGCGTGATCGACGTCGGTTTCCAGATGTCGTTTGCCGCCGTCGTATCTCTGATCGCTGGGGTCGAGGCGTGGCAGGCGTGGCGGCGGTCGCGAACCACGACCGAGCGTCGAGAGCCCGGCATTCTGTCGACCGCGACAGCGTTCATTGGCACCATTACGCTCACGACGCTGATCGCGACGGTCGCGGTAGCGCCTTTTGCCGTCTACCACTTCCACAAGAGCACGCAGCTCGCCGTGCTCGCCAATCTCGTCGCAGTGCCGATCTGCAATCTGCTGGTGATGCCGGCAGCGCTCGCCACCCTGCTCGCCATGCCATTTGGCCTGGACGGTTGGCCCTTGAAGGCGATGGGCTTGGGCATCGAGGGAATGTCCTGGGTGGCTATGCGCGTCGCGGCTATGCCGGGTGCCGTGACGCTGGTTCCGGCGATTCGTCCGGTGGGCTTCGCTCTGATGATCTGCGGCGGGATCTGGCTTTGCTTATGGGGCGGCCGTTTGCGGCTTGCGGGGCTGATACCGATCGCGGTCGGGATCGTGATCGCGCCATGGCTGGAGCCCCCGGACGTCATGGTCGGAGGCGGAGGCACGTTGATCGGGGTTCGCGGTAGCGACGGGCGGCTCGCCGTCATTGGCGCGGGGCGATCGTCATTCGAGCTCGAACGGTGGCTCGAGCACGAAGGGGATCGACGCCCGATCCGCGAGGTCGGAGCGGGGCAGGTGATCTCGTGCGATGCCGTGGGGTGTCATGCCGTGGTGCGGGGGATCGAGGTTGCCATTCCTCGCCATGCAGCTGCGCTTGGGGAGGATTGCGCAAGAGCGCACCTGGTCGTGTGGCTCGGACGCGGCGCCCCAATCTGCGCGGGCAACGCGCGGGTGCGGTTGATAACGAGGGAAGCCGCTGCAAGAGAAGGGACGCATGTCGTCTACCTCAGAGCGAGCTACACTCGGCCGAACGGTGAGATGCCAGCCGACGAACGGCGCAGGGCTCATGGGAATGGCCCGTCTCACCGCCATGATGGCAGCGGCACGCCGACCGCCGTCGAAGCGCAGATTCTGACAGTTGGACAATGGCGTGGACGGAGGCCTTGGACGCTCCGCGACTGACGGCTGACGGTAACGAACACGCGACCGATCCCAGATGCTGATCGCCGAGCCATTCCACTCGGCACACGCTCAGCCCATCGATTCGCCCAAGCGCGACCCTGCCAATGGGCTCGACGCTCTAGACCCGCTCAGTAGCGGCGCATCAGGCCGACGAGGCGGCCCTGAATGCTGACTTGATCGGGCCCGAAGATACGGGTTTCGTATGCGGGGTTCGCTGCTTCCAGGGCGATCGCCGAACCGCGCTTACGCAAGCGCTTCAGTGTCGCTTCTTCTTCTTCCACGAGGGCCACGACGATATCGCCGCTTTCGGCATTCTGGGTGCGCTTGATGATGACGATGTCGCCGTCGTGAATGCCGGCCTCGATCATCGAATCGCCGCGGACTTCGAGAGCGAAATGCTCGCCGTTGCCGAGCATGTCGGGCGGGCAGAAAATGTCGTTGCTGTGTGTTTGGATGGCGCTGATCGGAACACCGGCAGCGATACGACCCATGAGTGGCACCGTTGTGCCACTGATCTCGGCTGAGGCGATCGGATTGCCCAAGCGCGGGGCCTCCGGCCGTGCTCCGCCGCCTTGGATGACACTCGGTGTGAAGCCGGGCCGCTTATTGCCACCGTCGCTGAGGGCTTCCGGCAATTTGATGATCTCAAGTGCGCGAGCGCGATGTGGCAGCCGGCGCACAAAGCCGCGCTCCTCGAGAGCTGTGATCAACCGGTGAATGCCAGATTTCGAACGCAGGTCCAACGCGGCCTTCATCTCGTCGAACGAGGGCGGTACACCCGTCTCCTGCACGCACTTGTGAATGTAAAGCAGCAGGTCTTTCTGTTTCGACGTCAGCATGGCCCTCTCCCCGCGGTCTGGCTTGGCACCGAGCGCCGTGCACACGCGAGCGCTTCTTGTACAAACAGGGAACACGCTAGCGGTTCGCGAACTGTTCCGCAAGCGCAAACTTGAACTCGGCGGGAGTCCCGGCGCGGCCGCGCGCTGATCAGAAATCCAAATCGACGGTCGGGACGAGGGCTCCCGCGGGAAGGGCCGTTGCCCCGATCGGCCGGACGATGAGGCAGTCAGCGTCGGCCAGTGGGCGCATCAGAGACGAGTCCTGGTTCGACACCGGCGTCACCTGCAACGTGCCGTCCCCGGTCCGTCGGGACTTGGCGCGCATATAGTGGGCCCGGGGCCCGTTGGCGGCGAGAGGGACGGTCGTGCGGGCCTCGATCGTGCGGTAGGGCTCGGGTTCGAGGCCGAGAAGCGCACGAACGAGCGGCATCACGAAAAGGCGGGTGCAAACAAGCGAGGAAACCGGATTGCCGGGAAGACCGAGGACGTGCTGGGCGCCGAGTCGCCCGTACATCAGCGGCTTGCCAGGGCGCATGGCAATCTTCCAGAAATCGAGCGCCATACCGCGCGACTTGAGCACGGGCCCGACGAGATCGTGGTCGCCGACACTGGCGCCGCCGACCGTGACGACGATATCGGCACCTGCTGCACGGTCGAGGTGCTCGGCGAGGCTCTCGGCGGTGTCGCGCGCGATCCCGAGGAGCCGTGGCGTTGCGCCCGCGGCGCGGACCATGCCGGCTATGCCGAAGGTGTTCGAGCAAACGATCTGTGACGGACCGGGGGGGATGCCCGGTAGGACCAACTCGTCACCGGTCGCCAGGATTGCGACCAGCGGCGGGCGACGGACGGGGAGCGCGGCATGGCCCATGGCGGCCGCCAGAACGATATCCCGGGCAGTGAGCTTACGGCCGGCGGGAATCAAGCTCTCACCAGTCCCGAAGTCGCCGCCACGTGGGCGGATGTGCTCGAGATCGGTGGTGCCTTCGCGAACGGTCACGCGATTGCCGTCGCGGACGGTGTTCTCCTGGATGACGATGGCATCGGCGCCGGCAGGAATAGGCGCCCCGGTGAAGATGCGAACCGCCTGGCCCCTGGTGACCTCCCCGTTGTGGGCGCGACCGGCAGCGGCTTCGCCAATGACATCGAGCGTGGCCGGCAGCTTAGCCACATCGACCGCGCGAACGGCGTAGCCATCCATGGCGGAGGCGTTGAACGGGGGCTGGGTCAACTGTGCGGCGAGCGGCTCGACGAGGACTTGGCCGTGGGCAGCCAGGAGGTCGCGGCGCTGGGCGTCTGCAATAGGTGTGGCGCCAGCCAGGATACGTGCGAGTGCTTCTTCAACGGTAAGAGCGGGCGACGACATGGGGCTCACTCCGCCGCGGGGCCGGATTTGGCATCCGTGGCGCGCCAGACGCCTGAACGCCCTCCCGTCTTCTCGAGGAGCCGGACCGGGCCGATCGTCATGCCTTTGTCCGCGGCCTTGAGCATGTCGTAGACCGTCAGGCAGGCAACCGAGACGGCCGTCAGGGCCTCCATCTCGACGCCGGTCTGGCCCGTTACGCGGACCTCGGCCTCTACAGCAATCCCGCAGGGGGCGGTGCTCGGGGACAGATCGACGGCGACCTTGGTCAGCAACAACGGATGGCAGAGGGGGATGAGTTCGTGTGTGCGCTTGGCCGCCATGATGCCGGCGATGCGAGCGGTGGCGAGAACATCGCCTTTCTTGGCCTCTCCTTTTTCGACGAGCGCCAAGGTGTCGGGCGCCATCGCAACGAAACCCTCTGCACGAGCTGTGCGCTGGGTGACGCCCTTCTCCGAGACGTCGACCATGCGCGCCTCGCCCTTCTCGTTCAGGTGGGTGAGTTCGGTCATGGTCGCGTCGCTCGCCTCATCCAATCGATTGGCCAACCGCCCGGTGGCGGCCGGCTCTGATCCTTGCACTTGTGTCCATTCGCTGCATAGGGCGCGTTTACGGCTTGCTTGCCGCAGTTGATCAAGGCACCGTCAGCAGGCTTCGCGTCGCGAGGGCGACGTCATCCTGGCGCATCAGGCTTTCGCCGACCAGGAAGGTTCGAACACCGCACTTGGCGAGGCGCTCGAGATCGGCGTGGCTCGAGATGCCACTCTCGCCGACAACGATCCGATCTTTCGGGACGAAGGGGGCCAAGCGCTCGGTGGTGGCCAGCGTCGTCTCGAAGGTCCGCAGGTTGCGGTTGTTGATGCCGATGAGGCGACACGGCAGGCGGAGCGCGCGCTCAAGTTCGGCCTCGTCATGGACCTCCGCTATGGCATCCATGCCATACGAGCGGGCAGCGCCGGCCAGGCTCAGGGCCATGTCATCGTCGACCTGAGCGAGGATGATCAGGATGCAGTCGGCGCCCCAAGCGCGCGCCTCTGCCACCTGATAGGTGTCGATCATGAAGTCCTTGCGCAGTACCGGCAGTCTCGTCGCGCGCCGGGCCGCTTCTAGAAACGCTGGAGCACCCTGGAACGACGGCGCGTCGGTCAGAACCGACAGGCACGCGGCGCCGCCCTTCTCATAGGCTTCGGCAAGGCGGGGAGGATCGAAATCGGCACGGATCAGGCCTTTCGACGGGCTCGCCTTCTTGATCTCGGCAATCAATGCGAAGCCCTCGCGCATACGCGTCTCGAGTGCACCGGCGAAGGGACGCACAGGAGGCGCGCGGCGGGCGGCTTCCTCGATAGCAGCCGGTGGACGCTCGGATTTTGCGCGCGCAATTTCCTCGAGCTTGTAGCGCGTGATGCGGGCGAGAATGTCGGGTGTGTCGGTCATGATCGCGTTTTTTGTTGCTTCGACGGATATATACGCTGCCCTGCCGCCAGATGCCATGCCTCGCTCGCCGCCCTCGACAGATGGGGCCGCCGCCGGACAGAATAGAGGTTAATCACGGGAACGCGGCAACAGGAGAACGCCAGATGGCAGCGGTGAAAGTCGAGCGGCATGGGGCCGTGGCGGTGCTCAGGTTGGACGATCCATCGTGCTTGAACGCGCTCTCGCCGGCGGTGAAGGCTGGCATGCAGGAGAGCGTTCCGCGGGTGCTGGCAGATCAAGCCGTGCGGGCAATCGTCATCACGGGCACCGGAAAGGCATTTTGTGCCGGTGGCGACATTCGGGCGATGCAGGACCCCGAGGGCCGGAAAGCGCCGGCCGTCAGGAAGCGGATGCAGGCGGTGCACACGTGGTCGCAAGCGCTGCTCGATGCCGACAAGCCGGTGATCGCAGCCGTCAACGGCGCCGCAGTCGGTGGTGGCCTGGCGCTCGCTCTGCTCGCCGACATCGTCATCGCCTCCGAGAACGCCTACTTCATGAGTGGCTACTCGAAGCTCGGTGCGCTGCCCGATCTGGGTGTCCTACAGACGCTGCCCTGGGCCATCGGCAGCCTTCGTGCGAAGGAGATGATCCTGCTGAACCGGCGCTACACGGCTGCAGAAGCCGTGCAGATCGGTCTCGCCAACCGTTGCGTGGCGCCTGAGAAGCTCATGGACGAGGTGATGACAGCCGCGGAGGAACTGGCTTCGGGGCCCGTCGCAATGCTCAGCATGTCGAAGGTCATGATGAAGCGGGCCTACGAAGCGAGCGTCGAGGATTTCCTCGAGCGCGAGGCCATCGCACAAGGCGTCGCGTTCGGCTCGGCCGAGTTCGCCGAGGGGGTCTCGGCGTTCCTCGCGAAGCGCAAGCCCAACTTCAACGGGTGATTGGGGAACTCACCGTCCCCGCCGGATGAGAAAGCGGAAGACGCCGTCGGTGTGGCTCTCCTCCAGCATCTCATGGCGGCCGACACGACAGAAGGCCTCGAAATCGCCGGCCGAGCCGGGATCGGTGGCCAAAACCTCGAGCGTGCCACCGACGGCGACCTCTTTCAGGGCCTTGGTCGCCTTCAGGATCGGCAGTGGGCAGTTGAGATGGCGCGCATCGAGCGATTTATCGGCCAAAGGCAGCTCCATCGAGTTTATCGTGGGTAAGGAGATACGGCAGGCGGGGCGGCGCGTCGAGAGCGCACCAATCGCCAGGATTGATGGGGGCGCGCCGAGACTGGCCCTGAACCACGATAAATATGCCGCGTTCTGAGCATCGGGGTGCGCGGCCACGCCACTTGCGATCACACGGCCTCCGTTGCAGTGTCCGCCGCGGCGAGTCGAGTCCCGGTGGTGTTCCGGGACGAGGAAGCAGCGTGTGATGTCCATCGGCCTTAGGCCGAGGATCGGCGGTCGGGGGATCCATGGCGGAGGCTGGCGAGCCGAGGCGCTCATTCGCCTTCACGTTCGGACTCGAGAGGCTCGGGCTGGTGGCGCTCAAGGCGCCATGGCTTTCGGCCATCCTCATCGTCGTGCTCTCGGTGCTGGCTGTAATGGGGGTCATGCGGCTGAAGGTCGACGACAGTCTGTCGGAGCTGTTTCGGACCGATACGCCGGAATTTCGTCAGTACGAGGAAATCGATCGGCGTTTCCCGTCGAGCGAGTACGACGTGTTGGTGGTGATCGAGGGGCGCGATCTTCTCAAGCGCGACACGCTCAAGGTCGTCAACGGCGCCATGGTCGACCTGCAACTCGCCGACGGCGTCAACGGGCTCGTCTCGATGCTCTCGGCACGGGGCAAGCCCGACGCGACAGGCTATGCACCGCCGGTCGTGCCCGACGAACTGCCCGAAGGGCCCGCCTACGATGCGATGATCGCGAAGCTGCGGACGAACGAGATCGTCTCGGGCAAGTTCCTGTCGAACGACGGCACGCTTGCGCTGGCCGTGATCTCGCTCGACAGGACCCATGTCGATGCGAAGGGTGCCGCTGCCGTAATCGGTGGTATCCGCGAGACGGCCGAGAAGGCGCTGGCCGGATCAGGTCTCACGGTGCAGCTGACCGGTGCGCCGGTGATGCAACTCGAGATCCGCAATGCCGTCGAGCGGGACCGCCTCATCTACAATGGTCTCGGGTTTCTGCTCGGTGCCGGGATCGCCTATTTGTTTTTCCGACGTATCTCGTTGACGCTGATCGCCGTTGCGGGACCCTCGATCGCAATCCTTTGGACGCTCGGCGTCGTCGGTGGACTCGATTACCGGCTGAATTTGTTCATCAACGTCATAACGCCGCTGATCCTGGTCTCCGGCTTCTCGGATTCGATGCATCTGGTTTTCGCCATCCGGCGGGACATCATGGCCGGTGTCGATCGGGTGACGGCGGCCCGGAATGCGATTCTCGAAGTGGCGCCTGCCTGTCTGCTGACGGCCATGAATGCCGGCTTAGCGCTACTCTCATTCTCGTTCGCCGATAGTGCACTGATCCGCACGTTCGGGACGGCCTCCCTTCTGGCCGTGGGCATTTCATACGTGGCCGTGGCCGTCGTGGTGCCGACGCTTGCCGCTCTGCTGATTCGGCGCGAACCGGCGCCAGTGGCAGATGCCGAACCCAATACGGACGGGGGCATCGGCATTCTGGGATGGGTCACCGAGGCCGTCGTGCGCATGGTTCTGCGGGCCCCGCTGATCTGGTCGCTGGCCTCGATTGCAGCCGTCGCGATCACGGGCCACGCCTATACGCAGCTGGTGCCGCAATATCGACTCGCCGATCAGGTGCCGGACAAGGAGCAGGCTCTCGCTGCAACAGGGCGTCTCGACCAGAAGCTCACCGGGGCCAACCCGGTGCATGTGATGATCCGCTGGAACGGGCCGGCCGACCTCTACGACACCTCCACTCTCGACGTGATCGCCGCCGCCCATGTGGTGCTGGAGAAAACAGCAGGTCTGGGAAACGTATGGTCATTGGACAGCTTGCGCCGCTGGCTGGCCGACGCCGGTGACACACGCATCGAGACGGTGAAGAGCTACGTCAAGGTTCTGCCCGAGCATCTCGTGCGCCGGTTCATCGCGGAAGGCGAGAAGGCGGTGCTGGTGACAGGGCGTCTTCCGGATGTCGATGCGAGCCAGATCCTACCGGTGGTCGAGCGGGTGGACCGCGCGCTCGACGACGTGCGCAAATTGCACCCTGGGTACGAAATCTCGGTGACGGGCCTGCCGGCGATCGCGGCGCGCAACTCGGCCCGACTGATCGGCGAGCTCAATTGGGGCTTGGTCGGCGACATGTTCGTCATCTTCGTGTTCCTAGGGCTGGCGCTCCGCTCACTCGTGGCCGGCGTGACGAGCGTACTGCCATCGCTGTTTCCCATCTTCGTCACCGGTGCGATTCTGCATTGGTCGGGAGAAGGACTGCAGTTTGCCTCGATCATCGCAATTACCGTGGCGTTCGCGCTGGCCATCGATTCGACCATTCATTTCCTGAATCGCTTCCGCCTCGAAGAATCGCGGCCCGGTGTTCGCGATACGCACGAGGCGTTGGTGCGCACCGTGCACCATATCGGCCCAGTCATCGTGCTGACGACGATCGTGCTGGCGCTAGGCCTTGGGGTGACGATCCTTTCGGATCTGCCGTCACTGCGGCTGTTCGGACGGCTGGCGGGTTTGTGTCTTTTCGCCTCGCTGATCGGCCAGCTCATCATCCTGCCGGCTACGGTTGCATTGATGCGCCGTTTCGTGCCCTACCACCCTCCGCGCTAGAGGCCGGCAGCGGCGAGCGCAATGGAGACGTAACCTTTCAGCTGGTGCAACGCCTCAGGAGTATCCGCAATGCAGCAGTTCGCGTCCGACAATCAGGCCGGCATCTGCCCTGAGGCGATGGCTGCCTTGATCAGTGCCAATACTGGGCACGAAGCTTCCTATGGCGACGACCGCTGGACGAACGAACTCAAGGCGCGCATGCGCGCGCTGTTCGAGAACGAGGCTTGTGAGACCTTCCTGGTTTTCAACGGAACGGCGGCGAATGCGCTGGCGCTCGCCGCGCTCTGCCGGCCGTTCGAGGCGACGCTGTGTCATGCGCTCTCTCACATCGAGACGGACGAGGCGGCAGCCCCCGAATTCTTTACGGGTGGCGCCAAGCTGCTCGTTGCCGACACGCCGGACGGTAAGCTCACACCAGATGCGGTCGAGGCACTGGCCAAACGCTACGAGGGTTTCCACCATGTCAAGGCACGGGCACTGTCGCTGACGCAATCGACCGAGGTCGGCACGGTCTATTCGGTGGACGAGATCCGGACGCTGACCTCGGTGGCGCGCCGCTTCGGACTCAAGGTGCATATGGACGGTGCTCGTTTTGCCAATGCGCTGGCGAACCTCGGCGGCCGGCCGGCCGATCTCACGTGGCGGTCGGGTGTGGATGTGCTCTCGTTCGGGGCGACTAAGAACGGGCTCGCGGTCGGTGAGGCCGTGGTGTTCTTCGATGCTTCACTGGCCGACGCTTTCGCCTGGCGAGTCAAGCAGACGGGGCAGCTCGCCTCTAAAATGCGGTTCGTCGCGGCGCCGTGGTGCGCGCTCATGGAAGGCGACGTGTGGCTCAAGAATGCGCGGCATTCGAACGCCATGGCCAAGCGCCTCGCGGAACGGCTGACGGCGACGGGCGTGCGCATCCTGCATCCGGTCCAGGCCAATGCCGTGTTCGCCGACATCCCGGTGCCGGCGCAGGCTGCGCTTCGCGCCAAGGGCTGGCGGTTTTATACGTTTCTTGGCGAAACGGGCTGCCGGCTGATGTGCGCATGGGATACTTCGGCCGAAACGGTCGACCGTTTCGGCCGCGACCTGGCCGAAGCCGTCGGCCGATAACGACGCGTCGGGGCCGAAATTATCGACCCGGCATGGCGTCCCGGGTCGATCCGCGTTCGAGTGTGTCGCTCGCAACAGCGATCACTGCCCGTCGAGCATGGTCCTGATATCCTTGGCAACGCCCATGGCTTCGGCGAACTGTTGGGCGTCGCAGAGCGTCTCCATTTTCGAGAACAATTCGTCGAGCTGATCGAGTTTATCGTCAGCCAAGGGCTTCTCTTCGGCCGCGACACCGAGGTCGGCGGCAATGGCGATGCACGCTTCGGGGGTGGAGGGAGCTGCCTCGGCCTCGGCCGCCGGGGCGGGCACCGAGCCGGTCGTCGTGGCGTCGGTCGCCGGCGCACCTCCCTGAGACGATTGAGACTCGGTCGAGGCAGCTGGCGGCCTCGCTGGTCCCTCGATTGGAGCAGGTGCCTGCGCCGCGACCGCGGAGGCCAGCAGAACGCTCAGCGCCACTGCCGTTGCCATACGCTTGATCATCAATCTGTTCCTCATCGCATGCGTTGAACGCTCACGCGAGGCCGGTATCACGCCGGATTGTGTCTGGATCGGGACATGGGGCTTACAGGACGTTCAGCGATGCTCGTGGCGGCCTGATCCGGTTGATTGCATCGTAAAGATGATCGTAGTGCTCGATCAGTGCGTCCGGTCCGAGCTCGTGCATGGGAATGTCGGTGTAGCCGAATGGCACGCCGATGACCGGGACGCCGGCCGCTCGTGCCGTTTTCAGGTCCGTGTCGCTATCGCCAATCATCACGGCATGCCTAGGGTCACCGCCCGCGAGACGGATTGCGCCCGTCAGGTGATCGGGATGCGGCTTGTAGACAGGGAACGTATCGCGTCCGGCTAGGGCCGCGAAGCGGTCTGCGAGGCCGAGCGTCTCCAAGAGCAGGCGCGACATACCCTCACGCTTGTTGGTGCATACAGCGAGACGGGCACCTTCGGCAGCAAGACGGTCGAGCGCAGCCTCAAGGCCGGGAAAGGGGTGGCTCTCGACGGCAATATTCTCGGCGTAGTGCGCGAGGAAGTGCTCGAGTAGGCCGTCGATCTCGGCCTCAGTGTGATTGGCTCCCCGAACCTCGAGGGCACGCACGATCATGGCACGGCCACCGAAGCTGATCGACGGACGGATGCTCGCCGGTGCGACCGGCTCCAGTCCCACGCGTGTGAGTACATGATTGGTGGCGCGGATCAGATCCGGCGCCGTTTCGACGAGGGTGCCGTCGAGATCGAAAACGATGGTCAGGTCGCGCATGTTTCCCCGGTCGATGACGGTGCGTGGGCTCTTCTGGTGCCCACTTGAAGACTGGATGCGGATCGGAGGGCAAGGGAGAACTGCGCCGATGCGGTCGCGGCTCTGAGGAACCGCGGTTGTGAGAGTTCGTTAGCGACATACACGCCGGAAGCTCAAACAGGAGATCCGACATGATCGAACGAACCATCATCGCCGTCGTTTTCGTGATCGCCCTGACTGCGGGCGGCTCCCTCTCGGCCGGTGCGTCGCCGGTTTCTGCTGTCACCGCCACTCCTGGAAAAATCGGTTCTTCGGGCGCGGGTCTCCAGCTCGTACATGGGCGTCGCCATGGGCGCTGGATGCGCGGACCGCATTGCGTGCGAGCGTGGCACCCTCGCCGGGGTTGGCACAGGCATCATCGGTGGTGCAATCGCCGGGGTGGGCATTGGCGCCGTTATGGACGGCGTGGGTGCCGGCTCGGGCCGCATGGGCTGCGCTGCCGGTTCTGACTCCGAACACTTGCCGGACTGCGTCGTCTTGCGTGGCTTGGCGTGTGGGCCTACGTGTAGGTGACATTGCGGGGCGTCGCGAGCGGCGCCTCGCCTGCGCCCGCGTTTGGTCAGCTGGAGACCCCCATGGACAAAAAGGTCATCACCCTTCTGAAGACCCAGTGCTTCATCGACGGTCAATGGGTCGGCACGCCAGAGATCCCGGTGACGAACCCGGCGACAGGCGAAGAGATCGCCAAGGTGCCGCGTCTCGGCACAGCAGAGACGAAGCAGGCGATCGACGCAGCCGAAAAGGCGTTCGGGCCCTGGAGCCGCTTGCTGGCGAAAGAGCGCTCAGTAATCCTCAGGAAGTGGTTCGACCTGCAAGTGGCGCATGCCGACGAGCTGGCACTGCTGTTGACCAGCGAACAAGGCAAGCCCCTGGCAGAGGCGCGTGGCGAGATCATCTACGGTGCGTCGTTCACCGAGTTCTATGCCGAGGAGGCAAAACGCATCTACGGCGAGACGATCCCGACCTTTAAGCAGGGCAGCCGCATCATCGTCATCAAGCAGCCGCTCGGTGTCATCGGCGCCATTACGCCCTGGAACTTCCCGCACGCCATGATCACGCGGAAGGTGTCGCCGGCGCTGGCCGCAGGCTGCACGGTCGTGGTCAAGCCCGCAACCGAGACGCCGCTTACGGCGCTCGCCTTGGCAGAACTGGCCCGCCAGGCTGGCATTCCGCCGGGCGTGTTCAACGTGATCACCGGGAAGTCGGCCGAGATCGGCAAGGAGCTGACGACGTCGCCGAAGGTGCGTGGCATCACGTTCACCGGTTCGACCGAGATCGGCAAGGTGTTGATGGCCCAGTCGGCCTCCACCATCAAGAAGGTGGAATTGGAGCTCGGCGGCAACGCGCCGTTCCTCGTGTTCGACGATGCCGACATCGACAAGGCGATCGAGGGCGCCATGGCGTCCAAGTACCGGAATGCCGGGCAGACGTGTGTGTGCGCCAACCGGTTCCTGGTGCAAGAGGGCGTCTACGACGAGTTCGTCCAGAAGCTTGCCAAGACGGCTGCCGCCATGAAGGTCGGTAACGGCGTCGAGGCCGGGGTGGCACAGGGGCCACTGATCAACCCGGCCGCCATCGACAAGGTCGAGGAGCATATCCAGGACGCAGTTTCGAAGGGCGCGAAGATCGTGACCGGCGGCAAGCGCCATGCGCTGGGCGGCACGTTCTTCGAACCGACGGTGCTCGCCAACGTGACGCCCGACATGAAGTGCGCAAGGGAAGAGACATTCGGGCCAGTCGCCCCGGTCTTCAAATTCAAGACCGAGGAGGAAGGCATCCGGATGGCCAACGACACCGAGTTCGGCCTCGCCTGCTATTTCTACGCCCGCGACATCGGGCGCGTGTGGCGGGTCGCCGAGGGCCTCGAATATGGCATGGTCGGCATCAACGAGGGCATCATCTCGACCGAACTGGCGCCGTTCGGCGGCGTGAAGGAATCGGGCCTCGGCCGCGAAGGCTCCGCCCACGGCATCGATGGCTTCGTCGAGTTGAAGTACATGCTGATGGGCGGGTTGTGAGCAATGAGCCCCGACGAGATGAAGCGCCAGGCCGCGCTGAAGGCTATCGAGCTGGTGGAGCCGGGCATGCGGCTGGGGCTCGGCACGGGCTCTACGGCGCGGCACTTCGTAGACCTGCTCGGCGCAAAAGTTAAGGCGGGGCTCGATGTGATCTGCGTGCCGACGTCCAACGTGACGCGTGTGCAGGCGGAAAGCCTCGGCATCCGGCTGACGACTCTCGACGAAACTCCGGAACTGGATCTCACCGTCGATGGTGCCGACGAGCTGACGGACGATCTCGCTCTCATCAAGGGCGGCGGCGGGGCGCTGTTGCGCGAGAAGATCGTGGCAATGGCCTCGGACCGGATGGTGGTCATTGCCGACCTTTCGAAGCGTGTGCCGCGGCTCGGGGCGTTTCCGCTCCCGGTCGAGATCGTGCGCTTCGGTTGGCGGTCGACCGAGGATTGGGTGCACTCGTGCCTCGAGGAGGCCGGTTGCTCAGGGGCGGTCACTCTGCGACGCCTGGCGGGTGGAGAGGCGTTCATCACGGACAACGGCAACTACATCCTCGACTGTGCACTCGGGCGCATCGATGATCCGGACATACTGCACGATTTGCTTAAGTCGGCACCAGGTGTCGTCGAGACGGGGCTGTTCCTCGGCATCGCAGATACGGCGTTCGTGGCAGACGCGAATGGTGTCGTCACATTGCGTGCTCCCGACGACGAGACGTGACACGCCCCGGCGAACGGCGCTTCTTGAGCGCCGGGTGAATTTCAGGGGCATGTGAAGCGTGCACACCCTGCGTCCAGGTGCCGATCCGAGCGACTTGAGGTATCAACGTCTCGATCGAATCCACAAAAGGGCCACGGCGCACCGCCGTCGAGGCCGCGCGGGAGCACGGCATGACGCATTTCGATTATGACCTCTTCGTCATCGGAGCCGGCTCCGGTGGCGTCCGAGCGGCGCGCATCGCGGCTACGCATGGCGCCAAAGTGGCGATTGCCGAGGAGTATCGCTTCGGCGGCACCTGCGTCATCCGCGGTTGCGTGCCAAAGAAGCTGTTGGTCTATGCGAGCCGCTTCCAGGACGACTTCGAAGATGCCGCGGGCTTCGGGTGGACCGTGGGAGAGCGGCAGTTCGACTGGGCGACCCTGATCGCCAACAAGGATGCCGAGATCGGTCGCCTCGAAGGCATCTACAAGCGGAATCTCGAGCGGGCCGGCGTCACGATCTTCGAAAGTCGCGCGGTGCTCGAAGGCCCTCACATTGTGCGTCTCGCCAAACCGCATAAAACCGTACGTGCAAAGACGATTCTCGTTGCGACCGGCGGTTGGCCAAACCTCGATAACGAACTCGAGGGGTGCGAGCACGTCATCACCTCGAACGAGGCGTTCCATCTGAAGGAGATGCCCAAGAGAGTCATCGTCGCGGGTGGCGGCTACATCGCGGTCGAGTTCGCCGGAATCTTCGCCGGCCTCGGCGCGGAGACGACCCTCATCTACCGGGGCCCCAAGATCCTGCGCGGCTTCGACGAGGATGTCCGGGACGCGCTGATGGAGGAACTGCCGCGCCGCGGCATCCGGATCGTCACCGAGAAGGTTTTCACGCGGATCGAGAAATCGGGCACGGGGCTCGTCGGCCATGTGACCGGTGGCGGTCGCCTCGAGGCCGACGCGATCATGTTCGCGATCGGCCGCACCCCGAACACGGCCGGCTTGGGTCTTGAGGCTGCGGGCGTGGAAACGACCCGGAACGGCGCGATCAAGGTCGACGGGCATTCGCGCACGAACATCGAGAGCATCTATGCCGTCGGTGACGTTACAGATCGCGTCGCACTGACGCCCGTGGCGATCCGCGAGGGGCACGCCTTCGCCGACAGCCTCTATGGCGGCAGGCCGTGGTCTACGGACTACGAGATGATCCCCACCGCCGTGTTCTCGACGCCGGAAGTGGGCACGGTTGGAATGACCGAGGCCGAGGCACGCGCGGCCCACTCCGAGATCGACATCTACAAGGCGCGTTTCCGGCCCATGAAGGGCACGTTGTCCGGCCGCGAGGAGCGGATGCTGATGAAGCTCATCGTCGAAGCGAAGGGCGGCCGGGTGCTTGGCTGCCACATCGTCGGGCCGGACGCCGGCGAGATGGTGCAGATGGCAGCCATAGCGATGCGCATGGGCGCGACAAAAGCCGATTTCGACCGAACCATGGCGCTGCACCCGAGCGCGGCGGAGGAATTGGTGACGATGCGCGAGAAGTGGACGCCACCTGCTGGCTGACCGCGGCACTGAACGGCGCGCCAATCCAGGTTTGCTCCAAGTGTCGATTGTCGGCCACGTCAGCGGCGAAGTCTCTGGTTCGACCGACGTTGACGCTTTCCCGAATCAGCGAATCCTGCAATTCGATTTATCGAAGAATTTGACGTGGGGGAAATCGCATGGCTGGACGGAAACTGTTGAATGCTGCGGCAGGGGTTTTGCTCGCGCTGACAGGCATCGCTTCCGCTGATGCGCAAACCTACGACGGCTCCGGTCTCGTGAAGTTCGGCGTTTTCGGGCAGGGAACCTTCCTCGAGATCGACGAGACACTGCCGGCCATCGCGAGCGGATCGTCGAACGGCTTCGCTGGTGGTGTATCGGCTGGATATGACCTGACGCTTCACCGCAGCATGCTGCTTGGCATCGAGGTCGACGGCAGCTTCGGTGATGTGCGAGACACACCCTTTCTCACCGACTACGGCATGGATTGGCTCGTGACGGTCAGAGGCCGCCTTGGCGTCTACGTTCGGCCAGATTGGCTGATCTACGGATCGGCGGGCGTTGGGTTCCTCGGGATGGAAGCGCAACGGCCGGGTATCGGCAATAAATCCGCGGAAACGATGACTGGCTTCGTCGCCAGCGTCGGCACCGAGATCGACATCCGCCACGCGATCCTGTTCACAGAATATCTCTATGGTAATTTCGAGAGCAGCTTCGAGCTACCGCAGGGCGCACTTCTGCCTCCGATCGATCACAAGGTCGACATCGACGCGCACCTTGTCCGCGTTGGTCTGAAGTTCAAGGTTGGGCACGACTACGCGCACGATTCGGACCACTACAAGCGGCATGAGCCTCTGAAATAATGGGGATGTCGGCAGGGATGCGAAAGAGCCGTCACCCCGACCAAGGGTGGCGGTTTTCGTGTTTTCGGGGGACTTGCTGGCTGGGGGCCGGATGCCTGAAGCTATCAGAGAGGGCGGCTAGTTCAGCGATCTTCGACGGGAGTATCGGTGATGAGATGCCTCGAAGGACGGGTTGCGCTGGTGTCTGGCGCCGGCAATGGCCTTGGCCGTGCCATAGCGAAGGCGCTGGCTTCCAGTGGTGCGCATGTCCACATTGCCGAGGTCGACGCCGTGGCGGCTTCGCGCGTCGCAGCCGAGATCTGCGAGGAGGGGGGGGCTGCCACCGGACACGCGGTCGACGTGACGCTGGGCCAGGACGTTGCCGCGCTGCTCCGCGCTGTTGACGTTGCTCACGGCAGGCTCGACATCCTGGTCAACAATGCGGGAATGAATGTGCGCGCCGACTTCCGGCATCTTTCGGAAGCCGACTGGAACACAATCCGTGAGGTCAACCTCGACGGTGTCGTGCGTCTGGCGCGGGGAAGTTTCGAGCTGCTTCGGCGCTCGGGCAATGCGTCGATCGTCAACGTTGCCTCTATTCTTGCCGAGCACGGCATGCGACAGCTCGTGGCGTATTCGACGACCAAGGGCGCGGTGATCGCATTGACCAAGGCGCTGTCTGTCGAGTACGCCGGCTTCGGCATTCGCGTGAATGCTGTCTGTCCCGGTTTCGTGGAGACGGCAATGACGGCGCGGGTCTTGCGCATCCCGGCCTTCTCGAAGGCTCTGGTCGACAAGACGCCGATGCGCCGGTTCGGGCGGCCCGAGGAGATTGCTGCTGTCGTCGTCTTCCTCTCGTCGGACGCGGCATCTTTCGTCACCGGGGCAACCCTCGCAGTCGATGGCGGAATGTCGGCGCAGCTGTGAGCCCAGCCGGCGGCCGAATTGATCGCAGGATGGTACAAGATGGGTATGAGGAAGCGCTTCGGTCTCAGGCGCACGACGACCGTGCTTGCGGCGCTCGCACTTGCCGGAGGATTGCCGGTCGGATCGCGGGCGTTGGCCGAGACTTACACGCTCGCCGGAGGTCACTCGACGATCGTCCTGAGCTGGAGCCATGCGGGGCTTTCACGACATTCGGCGCGGGTCGTCGGCATCGAGGGAACGCTGGAGCTGGATACGGACACTCCGGAGGCCGCGCGTGTCGACGTGAAAATCGACCCTTCAAAGATCTCGTCCGGCGTCGGGGCCTTGGATCGACTCCTGCGCAGCGCAGATTTTTTCGACGTGGCGGCTCATCCGACGATCGCGTTTCAAAGCACGAGCGTGGTCCGGACCGGGGAGCGAACCGGAGACGTCACGGGTGATCTGACGATTAGAGGTACAACGCGACCGGTCACGTTGAGCGTGACCTGGAATTTCACCGGAGAGCATCCGTTGGGCCTAATAAACCCGAGCTTCTCCGGCAAGTTCGTCTCCGGTTTCTCGGCAACGGCGCGCTTGCTCAGGAGCGAGTGGGGCCTTGGGCGGGGTGCTCCTTTGATCTCCGATGATATCGACATTGCCATCGAGTTGGAGGCTGTAAGGCGTTGATCCGCGGGTCGGTAAGAATGTGTGCTTAAGTTGCTATAATCATTAAATTTATAGCTGTTTACGGCTTGTCTTTTCTAGTGCCTTTGCAAGTGTCGCAGCAATGGGATCTGGAATCACGAACGATGGCCATCAATGAGCTGAAGACGCTGCTTGAGACGTACCGATTTGTCGACCGAGCGGTCGAGGAGTATCGGTCTGCTCTGACGTCGAATGATTTGAAGGCCATGCGTGACGAGCGGGCCGAGGTCTTTGGAAAACTGCTGTCACTCGAGACTGAACTCCCCCAGGTCGCCCTAGCTCAGTTGCGCGTTCTTGTCGAAGCGCTGGCAGGTCTTTCCCGTGACGAAGAAATGGCTGACCGGTTACGCGGCATGTGCCACGAGCGGATCAGTACGATCGAACGGCTATCCGATCGAGAAAGGGGACGGGGCGTCACAGTCGAGACCGGGATCAGATCGCGAGGTGGGTTCGAGTTGGACGAAACGACAGGACGCATGCTCGATTTTGTCACCGACCGCGTTGTCATTATCGGCACCGACTACAAGTATCGTTTTGCGAATACGGCCAACGCGAACTTTCACGATATGACGGCAAACGCCTTCATTGGGCAACCTCTCTGGGCCAAGACGAACGAGAAGTTTTTTGCAGAAGTGAGCAAGCCGACTTTCGATCGGTGCTTTGCCGGTGAGACGGCTTCCTACATGTCGCCACATCCTGGTCGCGAGACCTCCGTCGTCCACCTTTGTCGGGTCGATCCCATCCGGGATTCTCGCAACAAAGTGGTCGCCGCCATCGCTATCGCGACCGAGATCTCTGACGCACCGGTCCACATGGCGGCGCGACCGTAGACCTCTCGCGATATCCCGTGCTCGTACTCGAGTCGCGGTGAGGCGGATCGTTTCCGTGACAGCGGCGGCTAGGCGGTTGGCCGGTCAAGCCGATGCTCAACCGGATGGCAGACATGCTCGAGGTAGCGTATAGAAGCGCCATCATGCCATAATGCGGAGCGGTCCGATCCTGCAGCGCGTGCAGGAGCGGGCGTTTTCGCGTATCGTGTTAGGAGAGCGCCATGCCGGCATCCTGGTCACCCGAAAGCTGGAGATCCAAGCCGATCGTCCAGGTGCCCGATTATCCCGACACCGCCGCTTTGGCCGATGTCGAAGCGCGCCTTGCCAAGTTCCCGCCGCTGGTGTTCGCCAACGAGGTGCTCGCGCTGCGGGCCAAGCTTGGCAAAGTAGCCGAGGGGCAGAGCTTCCTGTTCCAGGGTGGCGACTGCGCCGAGAGCTTCAAGGAACACTCGGCGAACAACATCCGCGACTATTTCCGGATCTTCCTGCAATCGGCGCTGGTGATGACGTTCCAGGGCGGGATGCCGGTGGTGAAGGTCGGCCGCATCGCCGGTCAGTTCGCCAAGCCGCGCTCGTCCAACGTCGAGAAGCTCAACGGGATCGAACTGCCGAGCTATCGTGGCGATATCATCAACGGATTCGATTTCACGCCCGAGTCGCGCATTCCCGACCCGCAGCGCCAGTTGCAGGCCTACAGGCAGTCCGCAGCGACACTGAACTTCCTGCGTGCCTTCCTGCAGGGCGGGTTCGCGAGCCTCGAGAACGTCAATCGCTGGGCGCTCGACTTCATGAAGGGCAAGCCCATTGAGGTGCAGTACGAGAAGCTGGCTGCTGAGATTGCGCGCACGCTCGAGATCATGAAGGCGCTCGGCATCGACGAGGCCAATACGCGCGAGCTGGTGACCACCGACTTCTTCACCAGCCACGAGGCCCTGCTGCTCGGCTACGAGCAGGCCATGACCCGGAGAGACGAGGTGATGGGTTCGGGTCGCTGGTTCGATACCTCGGCGCACATGATCTGGATCGGTGACCGGACACGGCAGCCCGATCACGCTCATGTCGAGTTCGCCCGCGGTGTCGCCAATCCGATCGGCCTCAAGTGCGGTCCGTCTCTCGAGGCGGATGGCCTGATCCGGCTGATCGATCTGCTCTCGCCAGACAACGAGGCCGGGCGGCTGACGCTGATCTGCCGGTTCGGCTCCGACAAGGTCGAGAAGCATCTGCCGGCTTTGATCCGCGCGGTCGAGAAGGAGGGGCGCAAAGTCGTCTGGTCCTGCGACCCGATGCACGGCAACACGATCACGGCGACGACGGGCCACAAGACGCGACCCTTCCAAAGGGTTCGCGAGGAAGTCGAGCGGTTCTTTGCGATCCATCGCGCAGAGGGAACGCACGCGGGTGGCGTCCATCTGGAGATGACCGGACAGAACGTGACCGAATGCACGGGGGGCGCGGTTCAGATCGTGGACGAGCAGCTCAGCCAGAGCTACGAGACGCTGTGTGATCCTCGGCTCAACGCCGAGCAGTCGCTGGAGATCGCGTTTCTGGTGGCCGATCTGCTGCGCCGCGAGCGGGAGAGCCGGGGCCAGCGGGCGGCTGCACTGGCTCCCGAAGCCGCAGAATAGATCTGGTCCCAAGCCTTGCTCGTCGGTGGTTTCGCCGGGCAAGGCGTTTTCTTGCCGTTAACCTTCCTGGACGTAAGTTCGCTGTCGGATCATTGCGACAGCGAGGTCGGCCGTGCAACAGGACCATACGATCGAGGCGCGCCGGGTCAGGTTCGAAAGCATAGAGGGTCTCCAGCGCCGCGACATCAAGCTTGCCGCCGAGGTCTGGCTGAAGGACGTCTGCGATTCGAAGTGGGCCTCGCGCGAGACGATGAAGCTCGCAGGACATCTTGTTCGCTACATGAGTGTACCGGATGTCCGGCAGGTCGCGCTTGCGAGGATCGAGCATCAATTGCAGCTGACGCGCGAGGAGATCAGCGCGGCCCTGCGGCAGCTGCGGCATTTCTGGGCTGTCGAGGCTTTCTCAGTGAGCGGCGACGAATTGCGGGTTGCCTTGCACCTGACGACGCTACAACGGCTACGCGTCCTCGAAGCCCGTCACCGCTTCGAGTTCCTAATGCGGCAGACGGCGCCGGAGCCGGGGCTGCCACCCCCGGGAGTCAAGTGGTTGCCAACGGAGCGATCAGACGAAGCGGGTTTGGTCGAAGCGGCGCCGGCCAGATAAGGCCGGCACCGAGTTTGAGGCGAATCAGCGTCCCGAGAAGATTGGCTTGCGCTTCTCTGCCCAGGCCTTGAGGCCTTCCTGGTGGTCGTCGGATTTCGCACAGAGCGTGCGGGCCTCCTCATGCCAGGTAGGGTCCAGGCGGCCGGCTGCAACATCGTTGAGGGCCTTCTTGGTCATTGCTAGCGCCAGCGGGGCGTTGGCGGCGATCTGCGAAGCCAGCGCGTCGACGCGTGTCATGAGCTGTTCGGCAGGCACGATCTCGCTCAGATAGCCCATCGCCAGGAGTTCCTTGGATTCCACGGGCTCGGCCGTCAGGAACAAGCGCTTGGCGTTGTTCAAGCCGATGCGCGAGACGTAGCGGCGCAAGCCCGACTGATAATAAACGATGCCCAGGCGCGCGGCAGGCATGAACATACGCGTCGCGTCCACTCCGATGCGGAAGTCGCAGGCGAGCGCGAGGTCCGTCGAGCCACCGTAGACGCCGCCGTTCATGGCCGCGATCGTCGGCACCCGTAGCTCCTCGAGCTTGTCGACCATCTTCTCGAAGGCGTTCGGATCGTACTCCTTCTGCTTTCCCTCCTTGCGCTCCTTCAGTGCGCCGATGTGGAAGCCCGACGAGAAGCTTTTGCCCGTGCCCGTGATAATGAGCACCCGGATCGAGACGTCCTTGGCGATGCGGTCGTAAATCTCCATCAACGCTTCGAGATCGGCTGGCTCGAGGCGATTGTGTTCGGCGGGGCGGTTCAGGCGGATCGTCGCCTTGCCTTCCGCAATGGTAAGGATCGGGGACGTGGATGCGGACTTCTCGGCGGTCATGATCGGTTCTCGCGTCTTTCTGGTGCAGCGCTGTTGAGAGATCGGGGAAGTCAACTCGTCTTCAGGCGATAGAACCTCTGCGCCGTGCCGGCGAACAGGTCGCGCTTCTCATCCGCGGAAGCGCCCTTGGCGAGCAGTTTGCAGGCGTTCCAGAAGACGCCGTAGCTGTAGGAGCCCTTGTCGACCGGAAAGTTCGACTCGAACATGCAACGGCTGGCGCCGAACGCCTCGACGCACGTCTCGATATAGGGCTTCCAGGCGTTGGCGAGCGCTTCGGACGTGGGCGGGTCGGCCGCGTCCTCGAACTTGAAGCCATTGATGCGCATGCCAAGGCCGCCGAGCTTGACGTAGACGTTCGGACAGGTCGCAAGCTCACGTATCGCCGCCGACCAATCCTTGAAGACCTCGTCGCCTTTGCCGGCATAACCTTCGATGGCGAGCGGGCCGCCGACATGATCGAGCACGATCCGCGTTTCCGGAACGGCGCGGGCAGCGGCGGTGACATCGCTGATCTGGGGATGATAGAGCCAGGCGTCGAACGTCAGGCCCATCCGGCCGAGCGTGCGCAGGCCCTCTTGGAAGGTCTTGTCCTGGAGGGCGTGGCGCGGCGGCGTGTAGGCCGGGTTCATGATGACGGGGTTCGGATCCCACGCGGTGATGTGGCGGATGCCACGGAAGCGTCCGTTGCCTGCCTTGACGTGCGCCTCAAGTACGGGCTCGACCTTGGCACCGAGCAGCATGTTGGCGTGACCGACGATGCCCTCACAAATGCGCGTCTTGCCGTACTGGCCGCTCTCACTCATGGCGGCGACGCCAGCCACGAACTGCGTCTCGCCGACGGGGCGCAATTCCTCGGGGCCGTCGGCCTTGTGGAAGGCGCGGCACTGCACAAACACGGTGGATACGATGTTGTGACCGGTATTCGTGTCGGCGAGGAGGTCCGGCATCATATAGGGCCAGCCTGGACGATCCCAAAGATGATGGTGCGGATCGACGATCGGCAGGTCGGGCTCGAGCACCGGCTCCTTGACGCGGGCGAGCCAGTCGAGGCGGTTCGCGATGTAGTGGACGTTGGCGGACATGGGCGGCCTCCATTTGCACTGCGGCAGGGCATTTTCGTTTCGCCAAGCGGGCTTTCGCCCACACCCGGCCAGGAGTACGTGCCTGGGCATCCCCAACCCATCTCGCGAAAGAATGGATTGGGGTCCGGGGGGATCTCGCTCCCGCGCGAGGTTGGCGACGACCGTGCCGACGGCACGGCAGCAGCGCCAGCCTGGGCCAGCAACCTACTTCTTCTTCTTCGCCTTCTTTCGTTCGTCGGCGAACACGTCCTTGGCGACGAAGATCGCCTCGCGGATCAGCGGCACGCCGACGTAGCCGGACATGTGCAGGAGCACCTCGACCAGCTCGTCCTCGGTCCAGCCCTGACCGAGCGCGAAACGGAGGTGGATGTCGAGTTCGTCGTGGCGGCCCATGGTGGCGTCGGTGATGACGCAGATCAGCGCCCGCGTCTTATAGTCGAGCGTGGGCCTTGCCCAGAGCGCGCCGAAGACCGTCTCGGTCGCCAGCTCAATGAACTTGTGGGTGTGCGGGTCCGCCGCATACTCCTTCATATTCTTCTCGTAGGCTTCGTCGCCGCGCAGCTCGCGCCGGACCTTCTCGCCCTTCTTGTAGAGCTCGCTCTTCTCTGACTTTTCTGACTTTGCCATAGGGGCTTCCTCGTCGTTCTTGGGTTCAATCGCGGGGACCGAGCTTCACGCCGGCCATCTGCTCGTAGAGTTTCACGACGGAGGCGCCGTCTTGCTTGTTGAGGCCCTGGGCGCGCGCCATCTGGTAGATCTGCTGCGAGATGTTGGCCATGAACAGCGGCACGCCGAGCGCCTTGCCGAAGGCCGTTTCCAACTCCTGGTCCTTGTAGGAGATGTCGACCGTACCGCCCGGCGTGAAATCGCCTGACAAGAAGCGCGGGACACGGAAATCGAGCGCGAAGCTGGCGCCGGTCGAGACCTTGATCACGTCGTACATCACCTTCGGGTCGAGGCCGGCTTTGGCGCCCATGACGAACGCCTCGGCGATAGCGACCGTACTCGTTTGAATGAGCATGTTGTTGACGAGCTTCAACGCCAGCCCCTGGCCGATGGTGCCGACGTGGAACTGATTGGCGCTCATCGCCTTGAAGGCCGGGAGCCAGCCTTCGAAGTCGGACTTTTCGCCGCCGCAGATGATGGCGAGCGAGCCGTCGGCGGCCCGGCCTGCGCCACCAGAAACGGGCGCGTCGACCATGCTGATGCCCTTCGACTTGAGGTCGTCGTGCATGCGCTTCGTCGCGATCGGGTCGATGGTCGACATCATCGCGATGGCGTGACCGGCGGCCATCGAGTCGGAGAGTCCATCCTTGCCGTAGAGCACCTGCTCGGTCTGCGCCGTGGTCTCGACCATGGTGATGACGCGCTTGGCCTGACGCGCCGCGTCGGCGGGCGTGGCGACGATGGTGCCGCCCTTCTCGGCGAGCGCCGCGGTGCGCTTCGGGTCGAGATCGACGCCGATGACTTTGAAGCCGGCCTTCGCCAAGTTAGCGGCCATGCCGCCGCCCATGGCCCCAAGGCCGATGAAACCGATGGTGTCTGTCATGTTCCGCGTCCTCGGGGGTTGTCATCGCGGGACGAATTCCCGCAAACCGTCGATCTGCTTGCACGGGCGCCAGCCACAGGATGGGTCCCGGCGACAAGCGCCGGGATGACATCCGGGCTTACTCCGCCGCCCTGACCTTCTCGACGACGGGCGCCTCTGGCACGGGCAGGCTGTTGACGAGCGGGATTACGTCCTCGGCAAAGCGGCGCATCATGCGGTGGCGCACCTCGCGATCGACGCCGTGCATGGCGTTCGAGAAGAGAACGTAGTTGAAGCCGATGGCGCGCAGCTCGTTGATGCGGCGCGCGACGCTTTCGGGGCTGCCGATCAGGTTGCGGTCGAGGATAGGGTCGTTCTGCTTGGGATCACCCATCAGCCGCATGTTGGCGAAGATCTTGGCGAACTGCTCGTAGCCCTTGATGTCTCCCCAAGGGGTGGTGTCTGTCGTGTAGTGCTCGGCCTGGAGCTTGTAGAAGCGGGCCATGTGGCCGCGGGCTTCCTCGCGAGCAGCCTGGTCGGTATCGCCGACGAAGCACTTCGCGGAAACGGGCAGTATCGCGTCGGCGGCAACGGCGTGACCTTTATCGGCCATGCGGCGGCGCCAGCGCTCGAGTATCTTGACCAGCATGTAATCGGGGAACTGGGAGAGAGAGAGCGGCGGCAGGCCCATGTCGGCCATGATCTCGGCCGAACCGGGTGAGCCGATGGCCCCGAAGAAATTGATGGCGCGGGACTTGTCGACGCGAGGGCGCACCGTGATGGGGCGATCGAGCTTCACGAACTGGCCGTCGTAGGTGAAGGGCTCGCCCTTTAGGGCGAGCTGGGTCACCTCCCAGCATTCGCGAAAGCGCTCGCGCGCCTCGTTCATGTCGATCCGGAGCGCGTCGTACTCGAGCTTGGCGGTGCCGCGGCCCATGCCGATGTGAAGCGGGCCCGTGGTGAGGTTGGCCAGCATCGCCACGTCCTCGGCGAAGCGGACGGGATCGTACCAGGGCAGCACCATGACCGCGGTGCCGAGGCCCATCCCGGGACAGGCGGCGGCCAAGTGCGAGAGGAACATCAATGGGTTTGGAGTCGGATAGTAGTCGGAGAAATGATGCTCGACGATCCAGACGGCGTCGTAGCCGAGTTTCTGGGCGTATTGCGCGTCGATGATGGCCTCGCGGTACATCTCCGCGTCGGTCGCGCCGAGCCTGTCGACAGCCCCGATCTGCACTGCGAAACGCGGCGCTTGAACCATGTGTGACCTCCCGCGAGAAATGGAGTTGCTTCGCCCGACGATTGCCGCTGCGACCTATGTCTGGACAAATGCTAGCGCGGGCAAAGTGCGCCTGTCATCAGGAGATGATCATCGCGCTGGAAACTCAGGCGGCGAGGGGAAGACCGAGGCGATAGACCCTGATCGCGGTGTCGTGGAACAGCTTGATGCGGTCAGTGTGCGATAGGCGAGCGGTGGCGGCCTTATAGCCGTGAAAGATCGCATCGAAGCTGCCGCAAAGGCCGTCCACGGGGAAGTTCGAGGCGAACATCGCGCGGTCGGGTCCAAAAGCCTCGATGATCGTGTCGATGATCGGCCGATTGTCGTCGAGTGACCAGGGGCGTCCCGGGAGCCCAATGCCCGAAATCTTCATGGTGGTGCCGGGCGCCGAGGCGGCCCGGTGGATCGCCTGGCGCCAGCCGGCCATTGCTTCGGGCGACCGGTCGGCTGGGAGAAACGCGTGATTGATGACGACCGGGGTCTCGGGATGGGCAGCTGTCAGATCCAGTAGCTCGTCGACATGCCACCACGGCGCCTGCAACTCGAAATGCAGCCTGAGTGAGCTCAGTGCCGCGTAACCGCGCCGCCAAGCGGGGTCCGTCATGCCGCCCGACGCGCCGCGTTCGATGCGGTCCGGGCCTGGAGCCGCGGTCGGTTTATGCCGGATGCCCCGGACAATCGGCACTGCGGCGTGCGCGGCAAGCTCGGCCTCGGCGCCGGGAAGGTGGAAAAACGTCCGCGCGACATGGGCGGCGGGGAAGGCCGGGTTCTCGGCGTGACGCGATGCGGTCCACGACGTCTCTTCGATCAGGCGGAGTTCGTCCCACTCGGCTTCCATGGTGATGCTCGCCACGACGTTGTGCCCTGCGGTGACGCGCCGGTAATCCTCGATGAGGAAATCGCGGCGGATGGGGGCGTAGTCGCCGTAGCGGAAGGGAAGCCACGGCGGCGTTGTGAGCCAGGGCTGGGCGCCGAGCGACAGATCCCAGAAATGATGGTGGGCGTCGATGATGGGAATTGCCGGTCGTTTCCCGTGGCCACTTATTCCGCAGTCGATGCGGTGTCGCCAGGGGGAGGCGACACCGCTGCAAAGTCTGTCCGGCGATCCTGCAGTCAAATTGCCTACAACTCTAAGCCGCTGCCCCGAGTACCGCCTTCGTCTCGAGGTACTCTTCGATGCCGAAACGGCCCCACTCGCGGCCATTGCCCGATTGGCGGTAGCCTCCGAACGGGGCCTTGGGATCGGCGGGGGCGAGGTTGACCGTCACCATTCCAGCCCTCAGCCGCCGCGCGATGCGTGTCGCGACGGCCGCATCCGTGCCGGAGACGTAGGCGGCCAACCCAAACGGATGGTCGTTGGCGATGCGGACCGCGTCGTCGGCGTCCTTGTAGGGCATGATGGCGAGCACCGGCCCGAAGATCTCCTCACGCGCGATGGTCATGTCGGGCGTGACGCCGGCGAAGACGGTCGGCTTGACGTAGTAGCCCTTGTCGAGACCCTTCGGACGGCCCGCGCCTCCAGCGACAACCTTGGCGCCGTCCTTGATGCCGGCCTCGATCAGAGCCTGGATCTTCTTCCACTGCACCTCGGAGACGACCGGCCCCATCTCGGTGGCGGTGTCGGCCGGTGAGCCGACCTTCATCGCCTCGGCGACGGCCTTGGCGAGGTCTGACGCCTCGGCCATGCGGGAGGCCGGCACCAGCATGCGCGTCGGCGCATTGCAGGATTGGCCGGAGTTGCGGAAGCAGAGCTTGACGCCCTCGGTGACGGCCTTGGCGAAACCGTCGTCGTCGAGGATGATATTGGCCGATTTGCCGCCCAGTTCCTGGCCGACGCGCTTGACGGTTGGGGCTGCACGCACGGCGACGTCGATGCCGGCACGGGTCGAGCCGGTGAACGAGACGCAGTCGATCTCAGGGTGTGCAGCGATGGCTTGGCCTACCTCGGCGTCGCCGTTGACGAGGTTGAAGACGCCTTTTGGAACGCCCGCCTCTTCCAGGATCTCGGCGATCAGCAGGGCCGAGTACGGCGCGACTTCGGAGGGCTTGAGGACCATCGTACAGCCGGCGGCCAGCGCGGCCGCGACTTTGCAACAGATCTGATTGGCGGGCCAGTTCCACGGCGTGATCATGCCGACGACGCCGATCGGCTCCCGCACGATCTCAGTCGAGCCGTCACGCTCGACGAAGTGGAAATCCTTGAGAAGGTCGCGTGCGACCCTGAAATGGCCCATGCCGGCGCCGGCCTGGAAGCGGGTCGCGAAGGAGATGGGCGCGCCCATTTCGGCGCTGATGACCTGACCCATTTCGGTGAACCGCGCCTTGTAGACGTCAGCGATGCGGCCGAGCAACGCCATTCGATCCTCGACGCTCGTGGCGGCGAAACCGTCGAACGCCGCCCTGGCCGCGGCAACGGCCTTGTCGACGTCGGCGGCGGAGCCGAGGGCGATTTCGCCGAGCGGTTCCTCGGTTGCCGGATCGATGACGGGAATGGTGCGCACCTTGGACGGGGCGACCCAGGCGCCATCGATGAAGAACTCGGATGCGTGCTTGCGGCTCATTCGTGGCTCCGTAGCGATATTGGCTGGTGCGAGTGGCAGCATACGCGGGTGATGGTGTCAATTGCACCGGCCCCCGGTTAAAACTCCCGGACTGGGATTTGGATCGGGGAGCTGCCGAATGTCGTCAATTCCGATCGGCCGAGAGGTGGTCATCTGGCACAATCCGCGCTGCGGGAAATCGCGGGAGAGTCTCGCGCTGATCCGTGAAGCCGGGATCGAGCCGCGCGTCGTCGAGTACCTGAAGACGCCACCGTCGCGCCAAGAGTTGACCGAAGTTGCCCAACGCCTGGGTCTGCCGCTCGTCCGATTGCTCCGCCACAAGGAACAGGCGTTCATGGACCTCGACCTCGGCAGGGATGGGGTCAGCGACGAGGCACTGCTTGCGGCAATCGAGACGCATCCGATCCTGATCGAGCGTCCGGTCGTGCTCGCCGGCCGGGAAGCCCGCATCGGGAGGCCGCCGGAAACCGTGCGCGAGATCCTGCCGAAGTGAAGGGTCGATCAGGCCGGGTTTCCTGCGTCGATTAGACTACGACTCCCGCCGTGCCTCGGCCCCCGCTTGACGTGCGCCCGCCGCCATCGGACAAGACTACATGCTCCTTCTGATCGATAACTATGACAGCTTCACCTACAACCTCGTCCACTACCTGGGCGAGCTCGGTGCCGTGCCGGAGGTGGTGCGCAACGATAAGATCACTGTGGATGCGGCGCTCGCCTTGAATCCGCAGGCCATCGTGCTGTCGCCCGGACCGTGCACGCCGAACGAGGCCGGCATTTGTCTGGAGCTGATCGCGCGGGCCGGTCCGACCATCCCCGTGCTCGGCGTTTGCCTCGGTCATCAGGCAATCGGCCAAGTGTATGGTGGCAAAGTGATCCGCGCGCCCGCGCCGATGCACGGCAAACTTTCGACCATCCGCTGCGAGGGGCAGGGCATTTTCGCCGGCGTGCCTTCGCGGTTCGAGGTGACGCGTTATCACTCGCTGATCGTCGAGCGGTCGAGCCTGCCCGATTGTCTCGCGGTTACCGCCGAGACTGATGACGGCATCATCATGGGGCTGCAGCACCGGACGCATCCGGTACATGGCGTGCAGTTCCATCCCGAGAGCATCGCCTCCGAGCATGGCCACGATCTCCTGGCCAATTTCCTCGAGATGGCCCGGTTCAGCCCGAAACGAAGGAACCGGAAGGCGGCGCGGGTCGCGGCCTAGCCGCGAGCGCCGTAGGCGGCATCGCGTCTCTTGGGGCAGGTCGTGCCGGTCTGCGATAAGGGGCGACCTCCTCCTTCGTCATCGTTCACTCACGTCAGGTTGCCCGATGCCAATCCAGACCCTTCGCGCGCTCATCCAGAAAGTCTCGACCGGAGCCACGCTGACCCCGGACGAGATCCGCGCCGCGCTCGAGATCATGACCGACGGGCATGCGACGCAAGCGCAGATGGGGGCCTTCCTCATGGGGCTTCGCGTGCGCGGCGAGACGGTGGACGAAATCAGCGGCGCGGCTCAGATGATGCGCGCCCGCATGGTGCGGGTCGATGCTCCTGTCGGCGCGGTGGACATCGTCGGGACGGGCGGAGACAGTCACGGTACCTACAACGTCTCGACGTGCGCCTCGCTGGTCGCGGCCGGTGCGGGTCTCAAAATCGCCAAGCATGGCAATCGTTCGGTCTCGTCGATTTCCGGGGCGTCTGACGTGTTGAGTGCCCTCGGGGTGAAGCTCGACATCGGACCCGAGGTGGTCGCGAGGGCCATCGCCGAGGCGGGCGTCGGGTTCATGTGGGCACCCATGCATCACCCGGCGATGAAGCACTGGGCGCCTGTCAGGGCGGAACTCGGTATTCGTACGCTCTTCAATCTGCTGGGTCCGATCTCGAATCCGGCAGGTGTGACGCGGCAAGTGGTCGGCGTTTTTGCCCGACAATGGGTCGAGCCGATCGCGCATGTGCTGAAGGGACTCGGGGCCGAGCACGTCTGGGTGGTGCACGGGCACGATGGTCTCGACGAGCTGACGACGACGGGATCTACAGACGTGGCAGAGGTTCGGGACGGTCGGGTCGAGGTGTTCGAGGTGACGCCTGCCGACGCAGGTCTGCCGCCTGCGAAGCTGTCGGACCTGAAAGGTGGCGATGCGAAGACAAACGCGGCTGCGATACGCGATGTGCTTGCCGGAAAGCCCGGCGCCTTCCGCGACATCGTCTTGCTCAACTCAGGAGCGGCGCTGGTCGTCGGAGGCAAGGCGGGGGGACTACGGGAGGGGGTTTCGCTGGCGGCTCGATCGATCGATAGCGGTGCGGCGGGCCGCGCGCTGGATCGCCTGATCGCCGTGAGCAACGGTTAACCCCGGCACGCATGACACCTCGGCCGCCTCACTCGTTGACAGGCCATGGCCTGCAGCGGATATGATCGTATCATGACACGACCGACAAAATCAGTGAAAAGTCCGACGCCGCGGCGGCGCACCAAGGCCGGCGCGATGGCCCGAGCCAAATTCAGGCTCGGCGACGTGGTCCGGCATCGCTACTACCCGTTCAGGGGCATCGTGTTCGACGTCGATCCGGTTTTCAATTCGACGGAAGAGTGGTGGGAATCGATCCCGCCGGAAATCCGCCCGCGCAAGGACCAGCCGTTCTATCACCTCCTGGCCGAGAACGCGGAGACCGAGTACATCGCCTACGTGTCGGAGCAGAACCTCCTACCCGATGCATCCGGCAAGCCGCTACGGCATCCTCAGGTGGCGGAGCTGTTCATCAAAGAAGACGGCCGCTATCTCGCGACGTATCTTCTCGCGCACTGAGTTCTCGCGCATCGCCGTCTCCGAGTGGCCCTCGGAGGGAGGGTCGTCTCGAACGTTACCGACTGCGGCCCCCAGATAGACGTTCGGCTCTTCGGGGTCCCGAAGAGCCGTTGATGAATGCATCGCCGGACCGCCATTTCACTTCTTCTGGGTGGTGGCCTTCGGTTCGGGGGCGGCCTCGGTCTGCTTCTTCTTGTATTCCTCGATCATCGCCTGTTGACGAAGCGCGATCTGCTGCATGAGCGCCTTGCGCGCCTCGCTGTACTTGGTGTTGTCGATCGGGGCACCGGCCAATGCGGTTGCAAAACCGTTCAAGGGAACCGGGAATGCAATGACCTGGCCGTTGGCATTTATTGCGAACACCATGATCCCGGCACCCACCTTGACCTTGTTCATGATCTCAGGTGTGAGGTCGATCTCGGCCGTGCAGCCAGCCGGGTGGCAGAGGGAAAAATTCAGCTTGATCGTCTCGAGCTTGCTGTCGTCGACTTTCTCGTTCTTCTGGGTCGCGTCCCACATGGCCTTGTCGTAGACCTTAGCGCGCAGCCCGGGCTGAATTGCCATGCCGAGGGGCACCATAACCATCATATGCTTCTTGTCCTGGGCCTCGACCTCACGGATCGCAGCCGACACGAGGACCATGCCCGTGTTGCCGTCCAGCCGCTCATGATGTGTGAGGCAGATGCTCTTGTCGGCGCGCTCTTCCTTGCCCTCCTTGTTCTTGATGAGGACCGGCGCCTTCTCGCAAAGCTTGACCCATGCGCTCTGGTTGGCGGCAGGGGCCGCGGCCGCGGGGGCAGCGGCCTTCGCCTCTCCCTTTTTCTGCTGGGCCATGGCGCTACCTGCGCCGACCGACAGAGCTGCGGCGAGACCAGCTGCACCGATCAGCCGCCAACCCTTCCCCACCATCGAAGCTGTGACCTTCATGATATCCCCTTGACCGTTGTGTCGCAGCCGACCCCCGCCGGCCCACCATCGTCGAACTCATGTCCCCGTATGGCGCACGCCTGAGGCCTGCTGCCGTCGAGAGGTAGGCTGTGTCGGTCCCGCATCACGTTGCCGACCCGCAGCGCGAGCGAGTAAAGGCCGGATTGCGGCAATCCCGTGGCCTGGAGGTGCCGGTGCGGCAACATCGACCGAGTTTCTGGGGATTCATTCTCTGAGACGGCGGTGGCAGGGCGAGCGCCAAGCAAAGAATTGACATTCGCGCGTGGCTACCGTTCCCGTTGCCGGATGACAGAGGCGCGTGAATTGATGCGGATGGAACGTAGTGGCAAGCCGGGGGGGCGGTCGTGGTGTAGCCGGCTCGCGCGTGCGGTGCTGTTTGCGGCCGCGGTCGCGGTGACGGCTACGGCGGTCCGCGCAGAGCCACCCGCGCAAATCGTGCACGGGATCGCAATGCACGGCGCGCCGGTCTTATTGCCGGGGTTCGAGCATCTACCCTACGTCAATCCAGAGGCGCCGAAGGGCGGCACGCTCAGGCTGGGTGAACTCGGCTCGTATGACAGTCTCAACCCCTTCGTTCTCAAGGGTGTCGCGCCCAGCGGCATACGGGACTACGTCTACGAAAGCCTGCTGGTGCGATCTGCGGACGAGCCATTCACGCTCTATGGCCATCTCGCACGCGGCATCGAGCTTCCCGACGACCGTAAGTCGGTGACGTTCCACCTTGATCCGGATGCTCGATTCTCAGACGGCCGGCCGGTGACGGCGGATGACGTGTCGTTCTCCTGGCAAATCCTCAAGGAGAAAGGGCAACCCTATCATCGCGCGCACTATGGCGTGGTGGCGCGCGTCGACATCCTGTCGCCGGGGAGTGTCCGTTTCACGATGGGCGAGGGCGGTAATCGGGAGACGCCGCTTCTGCTTGGATTGATGCCGATCCTGCCAAGACACCTGATCGATGCCGCGACGTTCGATCAGACGAGTCTCGCCGCGCCGGTCGGCTCGGGTCCCTACAGGGTTGCTGAGATCGACCCTGGCCGCGCGCTGACGTTCGAACGGCAGCGGGAGTGGTGGGCGCGCGACAAGCCGCTGGCGCGGGGGCGCTACAATTTCGATCGCATCCGGTTGGAGTACTTCCGCGACCAGACCACGCTGTTCGAGGCTTTCAAGGCGGGGGAGATCGACGTTCGCAACGAAGACGACGCTGGACGCTGGGCGGACGGCTACGACTTCCCGGCGGCAAAGGATGGACGCATCGAGCGGGGTGAGCTGCCGACGGGGTGGCCGGCCGGGATGACGGCGCTGGTGTTCAATACCCGGCGTGCGATGTTTGCCGATCCGCGCGTACGGCGGGCCCTACTGCTGATGTTCGATTTCGAGTGGCTCAATCGCAATCTGTTCCACGGCCACTACGCGCGGACGCAGAGCTTCTTTGCGCGCTCGGACCTGTCTTCACATGGCCGGCCAGCCGATGCGGCAGAGCGCGCTTTGCTGGCGCCCTGGAGCGCGAGCCTGAAGCCGGGCGCGCTCGAGGGCACTCTCGCAATGCCAGTCAGCGACGGCTCGGGGCGCAATCGTGACAATCTCAAGGTTGCCATCGAACTCCTGCGGGACGCGGGTTACGTTTCCGAAGGTGGCCGACTGGTGCACGGCGTGACGCGCCAACCCTTCAGTTTCGAGATGATGGCCGGCAAGCGCGCGGAGGAGCGTCTGTTTCAGGCATTTGCGCGCAACCTGGCGCAGGTCGGCATCGCAGTTCAGATCCGGCCGGTGGACAGTGCCCAGCGATGGGCGCGGCTCAAGGCGTTCGACTTCGACATGATCCAATGGTCGTGGGGTACATCGCTCTCTCCGGGCAACGAGCAGCGCAACCGGTGGGGCTCGGGGAGCGCTGATTCGGAGAATTCACTTAACTTCGCCGGAGTGAGAAATCCGGCTATCGATTCCGTGATCGATGGCGTGGTGGCGGCCAAGGAGCGGCCTGAGTTCGTCGCGGCAGTGCGCGCACTCGATCGTTTGCTGCTGTCGGGCGACTATGTGATCCCGCTCTACCATCCCAAGGGGCTCTGGATGGCCTGGCGGTCCGAGTTGAAGCGGCCAGATCGAGCGCCGCTGTCGGGCACCGCGCTCGAGACGTGGTGGAAGGTCCCTTAGACCCGTGCTCGATGCCGCTCCCACTGGCGTCAAACGGCCGGTCGGCACAAGACGGGCCGACCGGGACTTCGCCTCGTGGCGTCAGGCGGCCTTGACCTTCAGCGACGGGTCGAGGTGCTTGACCTTCGGCAGAACCTCCTTCGAGAGCAGTTCGAGCGAGCGTCGCCAAGCTTGCGGGTTCTCGGCGTAATCGAAGCCGAAGACCAGCAGTTGACCGAAGCCGCCGACGTCGTCGTAGATTTTGGCGATCTTCTCGGCGACGGTGTTCGGAGAGCCGATGATCCAGTTGTGCTTCGCGCAGTACTCCGGTGTGACGTCGGAGTTGGGCACGTCCTGATCGTGCTTCAGGTACTGAAGGAAGTCGAACTCGCCGAGGAGCTTCAGGAAGTACTCGCGCATCATGCGACCCATGTGCGAACCGACGGAAAGGCGCATCGCCTCCTCGTCGGTGTCGGCGACGAACACCTCGCGCACGAGGCGCCATTGGCCGCGATCCGGGGTGCGGCCGACCTTGGCGGCGCCCTGCTCGACGGCCTCCCAATGGCTGCCGACATAGGCCGGGTTGAGGTTGAGACTCATCGGCCAGTAGCCCCGCTCGCCAGCGAGTTTCAGAGTGTCGGAGCCCTTCGAGAGGCCTGCGACCCCGATCGGCGGGTGCGGTTGCTGCAGGGGGCGGATGTGAGGCTTGAGGAAGCCATACATCAGCGGCGGCGACTTGACGGTCCAGAACTTGCCCTGGTGCTCGAATGGCTCCGTCTCAGTCCAGAGCCTGAGGATGATGTCCAGTGCCTCGCGGGTCATCTCGCGATTGACGCCGGTCGAGCCATCGACGTTGAACATCTCCCAATCGCTCGGCAGGCCGCTCGCGGCGACGCCGAAGTTGAGGCGACCGCCGGAGATGTGATCGAGCATGGCGACGCGGTTAGCGAGCTCGGCGGGATGATGATAGGGCAGCAGGAACCCGCCGGGGCCGATGCGGATATTCTTGGTTTGCATCAACGCTTGCGCGATGAGCAGATCCGGCGCGGGATGTGGTTCCCAAGGTGCCGTATGGTGCTCACCGATCCAGCACTCGGTATAGCCGAGCTCATCGAGCCAGCGGAGCACCTGTAGGTCCCACTCGTGGCCGTCACGGAGACTGCGCTCTGGAGGATGGGACGGCATCGTGAAGTAGCCGAGCTGCATGGGCGAACCTCCGAATATCTTGTTGGCGCTAGTCTCGCGCGATCAAGGTTAAGCGCGTGGCGAGCGAGGTCAAGATCCGGCCTGTGTTCGGTGTAGCAACCCGGGTGCGGGTCGAAAACTGGCGCCGCGCGCGCCCGCTCAGGGCGAGGGACCCTGCGGCGATGGCTCCCGTGTCGGCGCAAGCCTGGTCGGCGACTTGGTTGGCGTTGAAGCGGCCTGCCCGGACGACGCCGGGAGGGGGCCGCCGAGAGCGGAGCGCAATTCAGGCGCGAGCTTGCGTGTGGCGAGGCGCGGTTGCCGTGGCGTGGTCGTCTTCGCGATTGCGGTGGGCTGGGCGACCGGCTGCGTCTCATCCCATGCCAGCACGGGCGTCGGCGGTGCGCGACGGACGAGAGGCGCGACGAGCGCGCCCTTACGCGGCGCGGCATTCGTCTCGACGGCGGCAGCCTCAGCGGCAGCGCTCGAGTTGACCGCGGCTGGGGCGATTGGGACCGTAATCGGGCGAAGGGTTGCCAAGTTTGCTGGGCCGACGATGGACAGTCCAGGCGCCGCAAACGCGCCAATGCGACTTTGCGATGTGCTCAGCCACGTCGTGAGAAAAGCCCCGTCGAGGACGGCAAGTGTCGAGAAGAACGCGACAATCGCACCGAACAGGGACAGCAGTGCAGCTCCGAGGACAGACAAGGGACGGCTCCAATCAGAACGCGGCCGGCAAGGTGATTGTTTGCAGTCCACCACAGGATTGTAATGAAAATTGGCCGGAGCAGCGGCAGCTCCGGCCAATTCTAGACGAAAGAACCTGCCGTGAATCCCCTCGAGCGTTGCTCAGACGCAGGAAGGGCATGCAAGTCAAAACGCCGGAGTGTTCGGTCCACGGCTCCAACCGTGGCTCCGTCGATGCACCGCAATGTCGCGAGCACCATCAGAGGGGACGTCTCTGCGTCGTCCTCTTCGGCGCTCAAAGCTGACACAACCGCGCGGCAACACCTCTCTATGTCCGATCTCAAGGGCAGACGCGATGATGACCGTGAGCCCTTCATAGTTGGGTTCGCTCACGGTAGGCGTTGGCCGGTGCCGGACTTGACGAACAGGCAGATTGACAGGCTCGCGACGATTTGGTCCGAGAGCCAAGTCAGTGCCCGTGGTTCAACGTGTTCTCTCCTCTAGGTTGTTGAATGGAGGAATCACGCAGTACAACGGATCGGTGATAAGCGTTGTGCGGGGGACTTGTCACTCGCGGTAGGGGATTGACGCCGTCAGCGACTCATTTTTTGTGCCATTCCCGTGCCGGATTGTTGCCGGTGGGTCACTCAGCTGGCTGCCGGCCTACAGCCGAGAAGCGACGGAAGAGCGTTCAGATGTCCTTCAATACCTTCGGGCACTTGTTGCGAGTTACGACCTGGGGCGAGAGCCATGGTCCCGCGATCGGATGTGTGGTGGACGGTTGTCCACCGGGGATTGCCCTGGATGCCGCCGACATACAGTTGGAACTGGATCGGCGCCGGCCCGGGCAATCGCGGTACACAACCCAACGTCGTGAGCCGGACGAGGTGAAGATCCTATCCGGGGTGTTCACGGATGGCTCGGGACAGCAAGTCACGACCGGCACGTCCATCAGCCTGGTGATCGAGAACGTGGATCAGCGGTCCAAGGACTATGGCGACATCGCCACCAAGTTCCGACCCGGTCATGCAGACTTTACCTATCTTTCCAAGTATGGAATTCGCGACTATCGCGGTGGCGGGCGCTCCTCGGCGCGAGAAACGGCGATGCGCGTCGCGGCCGGAGCCATTGCACGCAAGGTAATCGCAGGCGTCACGGTCCGTGGTGCGCTGGTGCAGGTGGGGCCGCACGGCGTCGATCGCTCGCGATGGGATTGGGCAGAGGTCGAACGCAATCCGTTCTTCTGTCCCGATCCGGTGGCGGCGACCGCCTGGGAAGGGTATCTCGACGGCATTCGCAAAGCTGGCTCTTCGGCGGGCGCCATCATCGAGGTCATTGCCGAAGGCGTGCCGGCCGGCTGGGGCGCGCCGCTCTATGGCAAGCTCGATCAGCAACTCGCCTCGGCGATGATGAGCATCAATGCTGTGAAGGGGGTGGAGATCGGTGACGGATTCGCGGCGGCTGCCTTGACCGGCGAGGCCAATGCCGACGAGATGCGCATGGGCAACGACGGACGTGCCTTGTTCCTGGCGAACCATGCCGGCGGCATCCTCGGTGGCATTGCGACCGGACAGCCGATCGTGGTGCGCTTCGCCGTGAAACCAACGTCCTCGATCCTGCAGCCGCGAAAGACGATCGATAGCGCCGGCCAGGACACCGAGATCGTCACCAAGGGCCGCCACGATCCCTGCGTTGGTATCCGCGCGGTGCCAGTCGGCGAAGCGATGATGGCGTTGGTTCTCGCGGATCAGAAGCTCATGCATCGGGCCCAGGTCGGACGTGACGGGCCGGTGATCGCGTCGTTCGGCCTGGAGGGAGCCGAAGAGGATTGAGCGGGCTCGACGGCACCGCCAGCCCTGGCAGCGTTAACCGGATACTGATCCCGTGCACGCTTCCCGCCATCTTCTCGTTGCACACCGGGTCTCGTTGACCAAGATGCGCGCTGGGTGGGCGCCACGAGAGGAGTGAAGCAGGGATGGCAGCGAAGGATCAGGTCAGGGCGCTCCTATTCGACGTCTTCGGCACTGTGGTCGACTGGCGGCAGAGCGTGATTCGAGAGTTGACGGCATTCGGCAACGCGCGTGGCCTCTCGGTCGATTGGGCGCGCTTTGCGGACGACTGGCGCGGTCTCTATCAGCCGGCAATGGAAGAGGTGCGCGCGGGACGCCGCGCGTGGACCATTCTCGACGATCTGCACCGCGAAAGCCTGGTCACGCTGCTCGAGCGGCATGGCGTGAAGGGGCTCGCGGCGCACGAGGTCGAGCATCTCAATCGCATCTGGCATCGATTGGACCCGTGGCCGGATTCGGTGGAAGGCCTGATCCGGTTGAAGCGGCGCTACATCATTGGGACGCTATCGAACGGCAACACAGGACTTCTCGTCCGGATGGCCAAGCGTGCCCTTCTGCCGTGGGACGTGATCCTCGGGGCCGAGACAGCTCGAGCCTACAAGCCGTTGCCCGATTGTTACCAGCGGAACGCCGCGCTGCTCAATCTCGAGCCGCAGGAAGTGATGCTGGTCGCCGCGCACAACGACGACCTGGCTGCGGCGCAGAGTGTCGGATATCGCACCGCGTTCGTGCTGAGGCCCGTCGAGTACGGACCGGGCCAGACAAAGGACGTGGCAGCGACCCGCGATTGGGACGTGATCACGGACAGTTTCACGGGGCTAGCGGACGCCATGGGGTGTCCGCGGCGCTGACAGAAACGGTTGGCGTGCGCGGCGGGGGCTGCGCACGTCCAGGTTCGATCAGCCGTCAGACGGCGAAGGTCATGAGCCACGCAGCGACCGCGTGCCAAGTCGCAGTCGTGCTGATCGGGACTTGGATGACCTTGATAAGCACGTAAGCCCCGCCTCCGATGAGATAGGCCGTATGCGGTCGGCCGAGCCTTCTCCAATCGAACAGCATCGCGACGGCCATGAGAAGGAACGCGACCAGCGACGGACCGAGATCTACCGCGACGGGCGGGGGCCCCGGCGGCAGAGGTCCGGCGGGGGCAAGGAATGTGATGAACCATCGCGCGATTGGCGCGTCGAGAACCGAGATGGCAGCGACGAGCATCAGTCGCTTGTGCCACTCACGTTGACGCGCGAGCACCACTGCAGCTGCGAAGGTCGTTGCAAAGAAGAGGATGGTCGAGACCGGCACTATGGCGAAAGCGCGGCCAGCTTCGGCGTGTCCGAGGCCGGCGGCCCATTGCATGCGATTGATTGCGGTGAACAGGCCGAAGATCGTCATTGCAGTGGCGAGTGTGACACCGATCAAGCCATTCCGGCGGTGAGCGACGAGGCGGCCGGTCGTCGCGAGCCACGTCTGCCGGACGAGGAACAGCGACCATGCGAAGAAAACCGCGCCGTGCAGATGGATGATCGGGTGGATGGTGAGCTTGCCGGTCAGCAAGGGAATCCAGTACGTTGGCGCGAAACCGAGAAACGCTATCGCGGCACACGCAACCGACATGGAGAAAAAGAAGCGCTTCTCGTGCGATTCGTCTGGAATAAATGTGGCTTTACCGATTGTTTCTTCCATGATGGTCTTTTCCCAAACATATATCCTTCGATCATAGTTTCAATTATTGTTTTATATTTTGGGCGATTTGAAAAGTGGGTGCTGCTTTGTGGTCGACGCTTGCGCACGTGAGAGCGGCTCCGCAACGGGAGCAATCGTTGCAGAGCGGGCTCGCAGTGATGAGCCGATCTAGGCGCTTGCCGCAACCGCTTCCGGAACGTCGGTTACAGCGCCCTGAAACCGCTCGAGGCCGCGCGGAACGGGGCCGCCGCACGCCCAATCCAGGAGTTCTATCGTGTGCACGATCGGGATCGGCGTACCGAGTTGCAACTGGGTGATGCAGCCGAGATTGCCCGCTGCGATGATATCCGGGCGCACGCTCTCGATGTTATCGACCTTGCGGCGGCGAAGATCACCGGCCAGCTTCGGCTGGAGAATATTGTAGACGCCGGCCGAGCCGCAGCAGATGTGGCCTTCCGGAACATCGAGCACGGTGAAACCTGCCTTGCGAAGCAGGGCCTTGGGAGCTTCGGTAATGCGCTGGCCGTGCTGCATGGAGCAGGCCGAGTGATAGGCGACGCGCAGGCTCGACCAGCGCTTTGGCGCACCGAGGTCGTAGTCGGACAGGAACTCGGTCACGTCCTTGGCGAGGGCGGCGATATCCTCGGCGCGCCGGGCGTGGCTGGGGTGATGCTTCAGGAGGTGCCCATAATCCTTGAGCATGGTGCCGCAGCCCGAGGCATTGACGATGATGGCGTCGACGGGGGCTTTGGCCATGGCCTTCACCCAGGCGTCGACGTTGGCCTTGGCCTGCTCGACGGCCATTGCCTCCTTGCCCATGTGATGCACGAGGGCGCCGCAGCATCCTGCCCCCGCAACAACTTCGACATCGACGCCACGCCGCGCGAGGAGCCGGATCGTCGCATCGTTGATGTCGGGGCGAAGGACCTGCTGAGCGCAGCCCGCCAGCATGATAACCCGCCGGCGACGCTCGTCGCTGGCCGTCGCCGTGCCGGGGCCGGCATAGCGCGGGGTCGCGACGCGACCTTTCGGCGCGAGATCCAGCATTGCCGCGACCTGAGGCAGCCCCAGCCGCTCGAACAGGGGCTTGAAGGGACGTCCGAGCGGCGCCAGCGCCACTGCACGGCGGAAGCGGTCGGGATAGGGGATCAGCTGCGACAACAGCCACCGCACGGCGCGGTCGGGCAGGCTTCTGGTGCCCGTCTCCTCGATGTGTGCTCGGGCATGATCGACTAGGTGCATATAGTCGACGCCGGAGGGACAGGTGGTCATGCAGGACAGACAAGACAGGCACCGGTCGACGTGGTGCTGGACCTCAGGGCTCGCCGCCGCGCCGCGCTCGAACATATCTTTCATGAGGTAGATGCGACCGCGCGGGCTATCGCGTTCGTCGCCGAGCATCACGTAGGTCGAGCAGGTGGCCGTGCACAGGCCGCAATGAACGCAGCGCCTTAGGATGCTCTCGGCCTCCGCCGTGCGCGGATCCTGCAATGCCTCGGGCGTGAAGTCGGTCTTCATTGGGCGTCTCGAGCCTTCGTCTAGTGTGGCGGTTTGACCCGGCAGTACGATGAAACGAACTTCGCGGTCGGGACACTAGAGGGCAGCGTACATCCGCCCGCGATTGAGAATGTTGGCTGGGTCGAACACCGCCTTCAACTTGGCCGTAATCCGCGCCAAACCGGCCTCGAGAGGCTGGAAGACGTCGATGCTGGCGCGGACGCTCGGTTCAGCTCGGATCAGTGTCGCGTGACCTCCGTGGCTGGCGATGACACGTCGGAGGTCGGCTGCGCCTGCGTCCGACGTGGGCAGGACCTCGGCCCAGACGAGTCCGCCTGCCCAATCGTACCACGCATGGCACGTCATGAAGCGGGTGATCGCTGCGACCACCTTCGGACCGGCCTTGGGCGAGGTCGAGATGCGCCAGAGGGGGGCGTCGGTGCCCTGCAAGATGGAGAGCTGTCGCAATTCGTCCCATAAGGCGAGCGAGCTGTCGTTGCCAAGGACATAGACCTCGCCGTAGGGCTTCAGCTCCTCTTTCAGGCGCTGGACGCGATAGGCGACGGAGGTAGAGAAATTCTCTATCCGGATCGCGGTGACGGCGCGCTGCTCGCCGCGGAGCCCCTGATGCCACAGGCGCGCGGCAAGCGGAGCCTGGATGTGGATGGCGCCCGACACCTCGTAGGGGCTGGTCGTGGCAGAAGACAGAGCCTCGATGGCGATACCATCCTCGAGACCCAGCAGTATGAGCGTTGCGGTCTCCTCGGGACGCGGCATCACTTTAAACGTGACCTCCGTCAGGACGGCGAGCGTGCCCCAGCTTCCTGACACAGTGCGTGCAAGATCGAGTCCTGTCACGTTCTTCATCACGCGCCCGCCCGAGCGGAAAGCCGTTCCCGCGCCGGAGACTGCCGTGACACCCAGTAGATGATCACGTGCGGCACCCGACATCACGCGGCGCGAGCCGGAGATATTCATGGCGAAGAGCGCACCGATGCTGCCATTGCCCGGCTCCTTGCCGATCACGGGCGCTAGGTCCACCGGCTCGAAGGCGAGCATCTGGCCCTGGGATGCGAGGTCGGACTCGATGCGCGTGACCAGTGTGCCGCCCCGCGCAGCCATGACGAGTTCGGTCGGCTCGTAGAGGCGGACACCTGTGAGCGAGGAGGTCGTCATGACCGTTGGGGCTGATGTTGGCCGGCCGATGTCGCGCTTGGTGCCGGAGCCGACGATTTCCATCGGGGCGTTGGTCTTGGTCGCTTCCTCGAGCAGGCGCTGAAGCTCCCACTCGGTGGCGGGGCGCACCACGGATTGCTGTTGCACGGCTGTCTCCTCAGGCCGCGGCGGGGCGCGTTTCGACGAGCGGGAAAACCTTGGCAGGATTGAGCAGCCATTGCGGGTCGAGCGCCGTCTTGATGCTCATCTGCAGGGCGAGTTCGGTCTCGGTAAACTGGACATGCATGAGGTCGCGCTTCTCGATGCCGACGCCGTGCTCGCCGGTCAGGCAGCCGCCGACATCGACGCAGAGCTTGAGGATCTCGGCGCCACACTGCTCGGCGCGCATCATCTCATCGGGATCGTTGGCGTTGTAGAGAATGAGGGGATGCAAGTTGCCATCGCCGGCATGGAAGATGTTTGCGACCTTGAGGCCGTAGCCAGCACAGATCTCGGCAATGCGCACGAGAACCTCCGGCATGCGGCCGAGCGGTATGGTGCCGTCCATGCACAAGTAGTCGGAGATGCGTCCGATCGCACCGAAAGCCGATTTGCGGCCTTTCCAGATCGCGGCTGACTGCTCGGCGCTTTCGCTGATGCGGACCACCGAGGGGCCATGCGGCTGAACGATCTCGACGATGCGGCCGAGCAGCATCGAGATTTCCTCGGGCGATCCCTCGACCTCGATGATGAGAAGGGCCTCGACGTCGAGCGGATAGCCGGCCTTGGCGAACGCTTCGCAGACTTCGATGGCCGGCTTATCCATGAATTCGATGGCGACGGGAATGATGCCCGAGGCGATGATGGCGGAAACAGCACGTCCCGCGGCCTCGCTCGAGGAGAAGCCGAGTAGCATGGGGCTGGCGCCCTCGGCTTGTCGGAGGATGCGGACTGTCGCCTCCGTGACGATGCCCAGCTGACCTTCGGAACCGATCAAAAGGCCAAGCATGTCGTAGCCGGGCTGATCGAGCCAATCGCCACCGATCTCGACGACCTCGCCGTCGACCATCACGAGCTTGAGGCCCAGGACATTGTTGGTGGTCACGCCGTACTTCAGGCAGTGTGCGCCGCCGGAGTTGAAGGCGATGTTGCCGCCAAGCGAGCAGGCGAGCTGGCTCGACGGGTCGGGCGCGTAGAAAAAGCCCTTCGCGGCCACCGCACCAGTAATGCCGAGGTTGGTGATGCCGGCCTCGACGCGGGCGGTACGGTTTTCGTAGTCGAGTGAAAGAATGCGGTTCATCCGGCTCAAGCCAAGGACGATGGAGTCCTCCGTGGGAAGTGCCCCGCCGGACAAGGACGTGCCGGCCCCGCGGGCGATGACTTTGATTCCACTGGCGTTCGCATAGGCGAGCACCTTGGAGACGTCGTCGGTCGAGCGGGCCAGCACAACGGCCAGCGGCATGCAGCGGTAGGCTGAGAGCCCGTCGGTTTCGAAGGCGCGGCGTCCGTCCCGGTCGGCGATCACCTGGTCCGCACCGACGAGGCGGACCAGCTCGCGCACGATGGCATCACGGCGTCGGAGCACGGATCGATCCGGCTCGGGCATGGCGATCATGGACACGCGGCGGGGCTCCCCTCACAGGTGGCTCGTCAGGCAGCGATAGCGTGCGACTCCGCGGCGCGCAACGAAACTCACGTTCGCCGAAAAAGTCCGAACGGCATCAATGCCATGTTTGATTTGACACGCTTTGGAACATGACTATTCCATAGCGTAGAAAATGCCAGACACGGTATTGTCACGGGCGAGCACAATCTACGTTCTGGAGAAAGTTTGATGTTCCCGCGTCGCCGAACCCGTGAGGAGTCGACTGTGACCGCCATTACTGACCTGGAAATATTCGCACGTGTGGCACGGACCGGCAATATGTCGGCAGCAGGCCGCGAGATGGGCCTATCGCCCGCGGTCGTCTCAAAGCGGATCAGTCTGCTCGAGGAGCGATTGAACGTCAGGCTGTTCCAGCGCACGACGCGGCAGCTGACGCTGACCGAGACGGGCGAAGGCTATTTCAAGCGTGTCGTCGACATCCTCAACCTGATCGAAGAGGCCGAGAACTTCGTCAATCGCCGCAACACGACGCCGCGCGGGCTGCTGAAGGTCACGGCGCCGACGTCGTTCAGCCGTCTGCATGTGGCGCCGTTCCTGCCCGCGTTCCTGGCCAAGTATCCCGAGATCGAACTCGAGTTCCATCTGACGGACAATTTCGTCGACATCATCCGTGAAGGGTTCGATCTGGCGATCCGGATCGGTGAACTTCAGGACAGTTCTCTCGTGCAGCGCAAGCTCGCAGCCGACACACGAGTGATCTGCGCGAGCCCGAAGTATCTCGAAGCGAGCGAGCAGGGGGTTCCGACCTCGCTCGCCGACCTCGATTTCCATAACTGCCTCTCGGCCGGCGCCCAGGATTACTGGCGTCTCGAGGGTCCAGACGGACAGCACCAGCTGCGCGTGAAGGGTAACATTCGGTCGAATTCGCTCGAGTTCATGCGCGAGGCGCTGCTTTCGGGCCTGGGCCTGGGCCTGCGCTCGACGTGGGATATTGGTCCGGAGCTGAAGAGCGGGGCGCTGAAGGTCGTCATGCCGGAGTATCGCGGCTCATCCAATGTCGCGATCTACGCCGTTTATCCCTGCCGGGACTTCATGCCCGAGAAGGTCAACGTCTTCATCGAGTATCTGGCGGCCCTCTATGGATCGGAGCCGTACTGGAACGAGGGCCTCGAGCTTGCCGTACCGGATGGCAAGCCTGCGGGCCGGACGGCCGCAGCGAAGAAGCCCAATGTGGCGGACGCGATGGCTGCCGCGACACGGCAAGCCGTGGGGCGTTAAACCCACGCGGCGCTCACGCCCGCCTGAGCACGGCCACGGCCTCGAGATGGGGTGTGAACAGGAACTGGTCGACGGGTGTGGCGCTCTCCAGCAGATAGCCGCCGTCGACGAGTGTGCGCAGGTCCCGTGCTAGCGTGGCCGGATTGCAGGAGATCATCACGATGCGCGGCACCTTCGAGCGTGCGAGCGCTTCGGATTGGGCTGCGGCGCCGGATCGCGGAGGGTCGAGCACGACGGCATCGAGCCGGTCGAGTTCGAGCGGCGACAGCGGATCGCGAAAGAGGTCGCGGCGGAGACAGTCCACTGGCTTCAGTCCCTGCGTAACTGCCACGGCCTTGCGCAAGGCCTCCAAGAGAGCTGCATCGCTGTCGACCGAAAGCACGCGCGCTTTGGCTGCGAGGGCGAGGGAGAGCGTTCCGAGGCCGGCGAAGAGATCGGCGACCCGCTTCGCCTTGCCGATTGAACCAAGCACAAGCTCAGCCAGAATAGTGTCTGTCTCCCGGGCGGCCTGCAGGAATGCAGCGGGCGGCGGCATCACTTCAATACCGGCGATCCGCACAACGGGGGCCGCCAGCATGAGGAACGGCTCTCCGGCGAGCGTCAGCCTGACGATTTTTGCGGCCCGCATTGCAGAAGCTAATTCGCTTGCCTGGCGTGACACTCGCGCGGACGTCTTGGCGTCGATGGCGACATCGAGGCCATTGTCTGCGTCGAGAACCGAGACGCGGAAGGGTGCGCTGTTCGGGACGAGCATGGCCGCCAACCCCGCCAGGGCCGGGAGAGCGTCGACGATGGCCGGGCGCAAGACGGCGCATGCCTCGATCGGCTCGATGGTATGGGTGCCGGCGCGATGAAAGCCGAGGCGTGCTTTGCCGTCGTGCCACGAACCGGCAAACGTGGCGCGGCGGCGCGATGCCAAAGGCACGGTGCGGACGGGCGCAGTCGTCACGGACAAGCCCCGGTGGGCAAGCGCCGTGGCGAGCAGGCCTTCTTTCCACCGGACATAGAGGGCGTCGTTCATGTGCTGCACGGCGCAGCCGCCACATTGCGGCACGTGCGGGCAAAGCTGCTCGGCACGACGGTCGGGACTTGGCGGCCCTACGAAACGACCGCCGCCGCCACCTTCCAGCTCGACACGTTCACCGGGAAGGAATCCCGGCACGTAAACGTCGCCGCCGGGTCGCTCGACGATGCCGTCTCCCTGCGCGCCGAGCCGGACAACGGTCAAGGGATCATGCATGACGTACCGCCCCGATGAGAAACTCGACGTTGCCGTCGCCGCCGTGGATCGGAGACGGAATGGTGCCCACGACGCGCCACGCGGTCTCGCCTGCAAGCCAGGTCGCGATCCGCTCGATAGCGGCGGCGTGGACCTTGGGATCTTTGATGATGCCGTCGCGCGGGATGCTGCCTGGCTCGCCCTCGAACTGAGGCTTGACGAGTGCCACCAGCCAGCAACCGGCAACGGACAGCGCCAGCGTAGGTGGCAGCACCTTCGTGAGTGAGACGAAGCTCACGTCCGCGACGATGGCGCCAATCGGGTCCGGTACGAGGCGGGAGTCGAGCAGACGGGCGTCGGTGCGCTCGAGAGAGATGACGCGGGCGTCTGTTGCCAGACGCGGGTGCAACTGCCCGTGTCCATTCTCCACGGCATAGACGCAACGGGCGCCGCCCACCAGCAGCGCATCCGTGAAACCGCCCGTCGACGCACCGACATCGAGGGCGGTGCGGCCAGCCGGATCGAAGCGAAAGTGATCGAGTGCGGCCTGCAACTTGAGCGATCCGCGGGAGACATAGTCGGCTGGTCCGGAGATAAGTCGCAGGCCTTCGGCCGGGGATACGAGGAGTGCCGGTTTTGCGACGACCCTGCCGGCGACCTCGACCTCGCCTCGGAGAATCAGATCACGGGCCCGGGCCCGGGTCGAGACGAGGCCCCGGGCAACGAGGGCTTGATCGAGCCGTTGGCGGGTCGGATAGGCGGGGGCAGACGGCATTCGTAAAGTCTCTTTCGGAACCCCAGACGACAGGAGTGATTTGCTGTGAGACCATGGCATAAATCTGCGAATAGTCGCGAACCTGTCTTTTCCCGTGCTGCATAACACCTTGGAGCGTCGACGATGAACCGCCGAGATTCCATCAAACTTGCCGTTGGGGCATCGGCAGCGGCTTTCCTGCCGCCGTTGGTCGGCGCAGGTTCGGATGCCGCCCTGGCGCAGACCGTTGCGCCGCCCGCGTTCACCTTGCCACCACTCGGTTACGCGTTCGACGCACTGGAGCCGCATATCGATGCAGAGACGATGCGGATCCACTACGAAAAGCATCATGCCGGCTACGTCAAAAATCTGAACGACATCGCAGCCCAGCACGCCTCTCTGGCCGGCGTGTCCATGGCGAAGACGCTGAGGGCGATCGACAAGCTGCCGACGGGTATTCAAGACGGCGTCCGCAACAATATGGGCGGTCACTGGAACCACAGCTTTTTCTGGCAGCTCATGACACCCGGCGGGGCAAGGGAGCCGGGTGGGAAGCTCAAGGCTGCCATCGAGGAGGCGTTCGGCTCGCTTGATGCCATGCAGGACGCCGTGAACAAGGCAGGCCTCGCCCGTTTCGGCTCGGGCTGGGCCTGGGTCGGCGTCGGTGCGCAGGGCAAACTGGTCGTGTTCTCCACCGGCAATCAGGATACGCCGCACATGGTGGCCGGCATGAGGGGTGGCGTGCTCGGCGTCGACGTCTGGGAACACGCCTACTACCTCAAGCACCGGTCGGCACGAGGCGCGTATCTGAAGGCGTGGTGGAACGTGGTTAATTGGGACAAAGCCAGCGAAGTCTACGAGCAGCTGCTGGTCTGAGGCGGCGCCGCAGTGAGACCCCTAAAAAAAGGCGACCCCGGCAGGTTTTCTGCCGGGGTCGGATTTCCTGACTCCGCGGGGGATGGGGGAAGCGGAGGATCAGGTACTCATATTACGGGTGAACTCCATCAGTGTAGTGCACGTTTGATCGCCCGTCGAAGGCTACTACAAAGGCAAGAGCTTTCCACACGAGCCTGTGGACAACTCGCAGCTGAGCCCAGTGGGTATGTGGATCAGATCTCGTTCGCCTGCACGCCCCGACCCAGGGCTCCCATCACCGTCTGCACGATCCCCGGCGCATTGAGGCCGGCCTTCTCGTACATGCGCTCGGGCTTGTCGTGATCGATGAAGCTGTCCGGCAGCACGATCGGGCGCACGCGCAGGCCGCGATCGAGATGGCCAGCGAGAGCCAGATACTGCAGAACGTGGCTGGCGAAGCCGCCGATGGAGCCCTCCTCGACGGTCACGAGAACCTCGTGCTCGCGGGCGAGCCGATCGATCAAGGCGGTGTCCAGCGGCTTCATGAAACGTGCGTCAGCGACGGTCGTCGACAGACCGAACGCCGCAAGCTGCTCGGCGGCCTTGAGGCTCTCCGCGAGGCGTGTCCCCAGTGAGAGGATAGCCACGGTCGTCCCCTCTCGCAGGATACGACCGCGCCCGATCTCGAGCGGCACACCTTCCGACGGCATTTCGATGCCGATGCCCTCGCCGCGCGGATAGCGGAAGGCTGAGGGGCGATCGTCGATTGCAGCGGCCGTGGCAACCATATGCTTCAATTCGGCTTCGTCGGCGGCCGCCATGATGACGAAATCGGGGAGCGAACCGAGATAGGCGAGATCGAACGAGCCGGCATGCGTCGGGCCGTCGGCGCCGACGAGGCCGGCGCGATCAATGGCGAATCGGACGGGAAGCCGTTGGATCGCGACGTCGTGAACGACCTGGTCATAGGCGCGCTGCAGGAATGTGGAGTAGATCGCTGCAAACGGTTTGAAGCCCTCCGTAGCGAGGCCCGCAGCGAACGTCACGCCATGTTGCTCGGCGATGCCGACGTCGAATGTCCGATCCGGGAACTCCTTTCCGAACAGGTCGAGCCCGGTCCCCGATGGCATCGCCGCCGTCACGGCGACGATCTTGGGGTCCTTGCGCGCGGCCTGGACGAGGCTCTCGGCAAAGACCTTTGTATAGCTCGGGGCGTTGGCTTTGGGTTTCGCCTGGGCGCCCGTGATCACGTTGAACTGGTTGACGCCGTGGTACTTGTCGTCGGATGCCTCGGCCGGTGGATACCCCTTGCCTTTGCGGGTCACGACGTGAAGCAGAATGGGGCCTTTGCGGGCATCGCGAGCATTCTTCAGGACCTGCAAAAGGATGCCGAGGTCGTGACCGTCGATGGGGCCGACGTAGTAGAAGCCGAGTTCCTCGAACCAGGCGCCGCCCTGCCAGAGGTGACGGGTGTATTCCTCGACACGGGCCGCCCGGCGCTCCCAGTGCTTGGGTAGATGCTTGGCGAGTTGCTTCACCGACTCGCGGATCTGGAGGTAGGTGCCCGACGACGTGATCCGTGCGAGATAATTCGAAAGAGCGCCGACTGGGGGCGCGATCGACATATCGTTGTCGTTGAGAATGACGATCAGACGTTCGTTGCGGGCGCCGGCGTTGTTCATGGCCTCGTAGGCCATGCCGGCACTCATGGCTCCGTCCCCGATGACACAAACGACGTTATTGTCGCGCCCGTCGAGGTCGCGAGCGACCGCCATGCCGAGGCCAGCCGAAATCGATGTGGACGAGTGGGCGGCGCCGAATGGATCGTACTCGCTTTCGGTCCGCTTCGTGAAGCCGGATAGGCCGCCGCCCTGACGCAGCGTTCGAATGCGCTCGCGGCGGCCCGTTAGGATCTTGTGCGGGTAGGCCTGATGACCGACGTCCCAAACAATCCGATCGCGCGGCGTGTCGAACACGTGGTGGAGTGCGACCGTCAACTCGATGACGCCGAGACCTGCCCCGAGATGACCGCCGGTGACCGATACGGCGTCAATAGTCTCCTGACGAAGCTCGGCAGCGACCGTCGCGAGATCCTTCTCGGGCATGCGGCGCAGATCGGCCGGGGTCTCGATCTGGTCGAGAAGTGGTGTCTTGCTGGGCGTGCTCATCATGGACCGAGGTGAAAGACCGTTGAGCGAGACTAGACCGATTAGGGGCCGCTGCGAACCCGCAACGTCCTGTCGTCTACCGTACATATAGGCACTTGTGCGCCGAATTTGACCATCGCTGACGTCGCGGTGGCGCCATTTCGCATGCGACGCGGCCGAATTTGCCCAACCAGCGCATCTTTCTCGCTCATCCGGCGTTCTTTTTCTGCTGGTGGGGCAGCGTGTGGACTGCCCACCAATCGGTACGTGGAGTTCCTCATGGATCAAGGCATTATAAGACGGCTCACGCCTTTTTGCCTCGCTTTTGCACTCGCTTTGGGATCTGCGGGCGCAGCATCGGCGGCAGACTGGGATACGACGCGAACATATTCCTACGTAGCACCCGTCTACGACGATGTGCCGGGTCCTTTCGATGGTCCAGTGGTGCAAGAGGAAACAACGCAGGTCTACAAATATGTCGCTCCGGCACCCGTCGTGCGTCCTCGCGTCTACGGGTACGAGCCGGTCGTCGAAAGACGACGACTTTACAACTATGTCGCCCCGGAACCTGTCGTGCGTCGCCCCGCCTACGGGTATGGGCCGGTTTATGGCTATGTCGCGTCTGAAACGGTGATCGTCGAGCGAGAGAACCGTCCACTTGGGGTCTATGCGCCGGCGACGAGCGAGCGCCTGAGCGAGCCGCGTCGCTACTTCCGGGCGATCACACGGCAATCGGGAGGAAACTGAGCGCCCTATTGGCGCTCCGGGTCGAAAGCGTCCGCACCTCTCGGAGCGCCATCCGGACCAAATGTTAGCCGCTCCACTTTTGCCTCGGCCTGTTTGAGGAGGCGGTCGCAGTGGACCTTGAGTGCGTCTCCGCGCTCATAGATTGCGATCGACTCCTCGAGTTCGACGTCTCCGCGCTCGAGACGCCCAACGATCGCTTCGAGTTCCTTCAAGGCGCGCTCGAAGCTCAGCTCTGCGATGTCGGCGAAGCGGGCGGCCGGTGTTGAAGCCTGCATACGGTTGCCCTCGATAGGACGGTTGACAGATGATCCGGTCGGTCGGCGTCCAATCAGCTTCCGGCCTCCATGAGGACCTTGACGTGGACGGCAACGGAGCGCGCCAGCGCCGTGAGGTTATAGCCGCCCTCGAGGAAAGAGACGAGCCGTCCGCCCGCATGGCGGTGGGCTGCCTCGGCCAGCTGCTGCGTTGCCCAAGCAAAATCCGCCTCTACCAACTCGAGGTTGGCCAGCGGGTCGTCGCGATGAGCGTCGAAACCGGCGGAGACGAGCACCAGATCGGGTCCAAAGTTGCGCAGTGCGGGGAGAATGCGCGATTCGAACGCCTCGCGGAACGGCTCGCCGTCGTCGCCTGGACGCAGAGGTGCGTTGCAGATGTTGCCGACGCCGGTCTCGGACAAGGCGCCCGTGCCGGGGTACAGCGGCATCTGGTGCGTGGACCCGAAAAACAAGTCCTTGTCGCTCCAGAAGATATCCTGCGTTCCGTTGCCATGGTGGACATCGAAATCGACGACTGCGACACGCTCCGCTCCGTGCTTCATGCGGGCATACTTGGCAGCTATGGCGACACTGTTGAAAAGGCAGAAGCCCATGGCGCGGTCGGCCTCGGCGTGGTGACCGGGCGGACGGACCTGGCAGAAGGCGTTGGCGGAGCGTTTGCCCATGACCTCATCGACGGCGAGCAGGCCCGCGCCGACGGCCCGAACGGCAGCCTCCCAAGAGCCGGGCGAAAGAACGGTATCGGGATCGATGCGTACGGTCATGCCACCGGGTGCGGGACGTGCCTCCTTCAGAGCGTCGATGTAGGCCTGAGGATGCGCGAGGGCGATCATCTGCTCGACGTCGTCGCGGACCGGTGCCTCGCGGCGATCCAGATCGGCGAAGATCTCGTGGCCGAGCACCTTGTCGACGGCCCGCATGCGGTCCGCCCGCTCGGGATGCCCCGGACCGGTGTCGTGCTCGAGGAAAGACGGGTGGGTGATCAGCAGTGTCGTCATGGGCCGTCGGACTCCGGTGGCGGCGCGCTCGGTCCTTGCACCATAGTCGCTTACGGCATGGTATCGCTATCGTGAGTTGAACAGTGTGCGAAAGCGATTGAAATTGTGCGACAGGTTCCCGATTTGAATGAGTTCATGCCGCCAAGGGGTCCATACACATGCTCAATTTGTCATTTTCACGGGCTGTCAGAGGCTTTGTGTCAGGCGCTTTGGCTCTCGCTTGCGCCGCGAGCCTCGCTACGTCTGCTGCCGCGCAAGACCTAGCGGGATCGTGGGGGGGCGGCGGCAAGATCGTGTTCCCGTCCGGTGAGACGGAGCGTGCGCGCTGCCGAGCGAGCTTTCGGCGGCAGGGTGGCAACAGCTACGCCATGAGCGCCGTATGCGCGACCGCGTCGGCGCGCGTCCAGCAAACCGCGGAGGTGACGCGCGTTGCCGCGAACGTCTACCGCGGCGAGTTCTTCAACCAGGAGCACGGCATTTCCGGCTCGATCCGCATTACGCTGCGGGGTGACCGGCTCAATGCTTCGCTCTCGGGTGGCGGCGGATCGGCAGTGTTCTCGCTCAGCCGGTGAGACTGACCGGCTGGCCATCGCGCGCTTGCAACAAGGCGTCGATCAGGCGGTGCACGTTGAGCGCCTCGCGGCCCGGCACACGTGGCGGACGGCCGGTCGCAGCAGCATCGAGGAAGTCAGCCCAAACGGCACGGTGGTAGTCATGCGGGAACGCCATCGGGTCGGCCCCGGTGCCGCCAGCGGAGCCGTCGGGGAGCAGTTCCTCACGCGTGCCGTCCATCAGTGCGACCGTCAGTGACGTACCTGCGAGACTGGCCGAACCTTTGGTGCCAGAGATGTCGATCCGCTCAGGCGCGCCCGGATAAGCAGCGGTGGTGGCTTCGATGACGCCTAGTGCGCCCGATCGAAACCGCGCGGCGGCGACCACCATGTCTTCGGTTTCCATGCGATGGACTGGCGAAGTTGTTGCAAAGCCGCGCACCTCGGCGATCGGACCGATGAGAGACAACATCAGGTCGAGGGTGTGGATGCCTTGAGTCATCAGCACGCCGCCGCCGTCGCGTGCGCGAGTGCCACGGCCGGGCTCGTCGTAGTAGGCCTGAGGGCGCCAGAGACGAATCGAGGTCGAGCAGTTGACGATGTCGCCGAGGGCGCCGCTCGCCAGGATCTCGCGGAGACGCTCGCCGGCCGGCCGGAAGCGATGCTGGAGGGTGACGGCGAGCGTGACGCCGGCCTTCTCGGCGATCGTGACTATTTCCTCGGCGCGGGCCGTCGTGATCTCGAGCGGCTTTTCCAAGAGGATGTGCTTACCGGCGGCGGCGGAGCGGCGGACGAGATCGAGGTGCGTGTTCGGCGGCGTTAGAATCCCAACAGCGGTGATGGTTTCGTCGGCCAGCACTGCGTCGAGGTCGGCTGTCGTCGGGAACGGATAGGTCGCACCGAATTTCGCTCGGCGCTCAGCGCTTGGCGCGACGGCGGCCGCGACCGTACAGCGGCGGTCGGCGACGAGATCCATGAGGGCCTTGGCGTGCGGCGCGACCGCCATGCCAAGTCCGATGATGGCAATGCGCTGAACCATGCGAGGCTCTCCTCAGTTCGTCGTGATGCGGTCGATCTCGGCGAGGTCTTCGGCGGAGAGCTTCCATGACGCTGCCTTGACGTTGGCGGTCACCTGTCCGGGGCTGGTGGCGCCGGCGATCACACTCGAGATGTTGGGTCGGGTCAGCAGCCATGAGAAGGCGAGGTCGAGCAACGTGTGGCCGCGTGCCTTGGCGAAGGCGTCCAGCTGCTCGGTCACACGCCAGTTGCGCTCGTTCAGGTACTTATCGGCCCAACGCTTGGTCTCGGTCAGGCGCGCACCCTGGGGCATGGCATTGCGGCTGTATTTGCCGGTCAGCAGGCCACAGGCGAGCGGGAAGTAAGGCAGCAGGCCGAGGCCATAGCGGCGCATCATCGGCATGAGCTCGCGGTCGGCGTCGCGGATGAGCAAGCTGTACTCGTCCTGGCAGGAGACGAAGGCACTGAGATTGCAGCGGCGCGCCGTCTCCTGGGCCTCGACCACCATCCACGCGGGGTGATTGGAAAGACCGATGTAGCGCACCTTGCCAGAGCGGACGAGGTCGTCGAGCGTGCGCAGCGTCTCCTCGATCGGGGTGAGCGGATCGACCTGATGGACCTGGTAGAGATCGACGTAGTCGGTTTGCAGGCGCCTCAGGCTCGCCTCGACGGCACTCATGATGTAGCGGCGCGAGGCGCCCTTCATCTTGCCCGCGTCGTCCATCAGCATGCCGCACTTGGTGGCGAGCACGATCTTCTGGCGCTTTTCGCCTTTCAGTACCTCGCCCATGGCGGTCTCGGAGCCGCCGCGGTTGGAGTACATGTCGGCGGTGTCGAAGAACGTGATGCCGAGGTCGATCGCGGTGTCGATGACGCGTCCCGTCTCGGCCGTGTCAATGCGGCCGCCGAAGTTGTTGCAGCCGATGCCGACCTCCGAGATGCGAAGGCCGGACGTGCCGAGATTGCGTTCCTGCATGGGGCGGATCCTCATTGGTCGGGTCGAGGGAAGCTAACCGACGCGGGGGCGGCGTGCCAGCATCTCGCCATGGTCTCGATTTGCCTTTATTGAGGACCGAAATGTGCGTGGCCTGCTCCAGGCCCGGAGGCAAGGTTTCGAGCCCATGACCAATTCCGTTCTCGGCATCATCGGTGGTTCCGGCCTCTACGATCTTCCGGCGTTCGAGAAGCCGCGCTGGGAGAAGGTGGTGTCGCCATGGGGCATGCCGTCCGACGAGGTGCTGTTTGCCGAGGTGGCGGGACTGCCGGTTCGCTTTCTGCCGAGGCACGGGCGGGGGCATCGGGTGCCGCCTTCGAGCATCAACTACCGGGCCAACATCGACGTCATGAAGCGGGCGGGCGTGACGGACCTCGTCTCAGTCTCCGCATGCGGTTCGCTCAAAGCCGAGTATCCGCCAGGCCATTTCGTGCTGGTGGACCAGTTCATCGACCGGACTTTCGCCCGGGAAAAGAGCTTTTTCGGGCCGGGACTGGTGGCTCATGTCTCGGTGGCCGATCCGGTCAGCCCGGCGCTCTGCGACGCTATCGAGAAGGCCGCGCACGGCGAAGCGATCTCCATGACGCGTGGCGGCACCTATCTCGTGATGGAAGGGCCGCAGTTCTCGACGAGGGCCGAATCCAACCTCTACCGCTCCTGGGGTTGCGACGTAATCGGAATGACCAACATGCCGGAGGCCAAGCTCGCGCGCGAGGCCGAGATCTGCTACGCCACGGTTGCCATGGTCACGGACTACGACTGCTGGCACGAGGACCATGCCGAAGTCGACGTCGCGGCCGTGATCCGGGTGCTGAAGGAGAATGTGGCCAAGGCGCAGAAGCTGGTAACCCGGCTTGCCATGGAGTTTCCGAGGCAGCACCCGAAGTGTCCGGTCGGGTCGGACCGAGCGCTCGACGTCGCCATTATTACTCCGCCCGAGGCGCGTGACCCGGAAATGGTCGCCAAGCTCGACGCGGTGGCGGGACGGGTGCTTAAGGGCTGATTCAGCGACACGACAGCGCGGCCGTTGACCGATCATCGTCACGAACTAGATTCAGTCCACATGAGCAAGCTCGACATCATCACCCTTCCCGACCCGATCCTCCGGCAGATGTGCGTACCCGTGGAGCGCGTCGATGACGCGTTGCGCCGGCTTGCGGACGATATGCTGGAGGCGATGTACGAGGCGCCCGGCATCGGTCTCGCGGCGCCGCAGGTGGGCGTCTCGCGGCGGCTCATCGTGCTCGATGTGTCGGAGAAGGATGGCGAGAAGAATCCGATCGTTATGGTCAATCCCGAGATCGTGCACTTCGGCGACGAGCGCCGGAGCTACGAGGAAGGATGCTTGTCCATCCCCGACGTGAAAGTGGAGATCGAGCGGCCCGCCGGCCTCACGGTACGCTTTCTCGACCGCGATGGGCGTGCGCAGCAACTGATGGCCGAGGGTCTGCTTTCTACGGCAATACAACATGAGATCGACCACCTCGATGGCCGGCTGATCATCGATTACCTGTCGCGGTTGAAGCGCGACATCATCGTGCGTCGCTTCAAGAAGCAGGCGCGCACCGAGACGGCCTGATATCCGATCCCGTCGGATGGTGCGCGGCGTGACGTTGCAGGCCGCGCGCGACGCCATTGCGACGGCGATTGCGGTTATCTTATACGCAAAGGGACTTCCTATGCTGCGCGTCGTCTTCATGGGAACGCCCGAGATCGCGGTGCCGATGCTTTCCGAGATCGTGGCGGCGGGGCACGAGGTGGTTGCCGTCTACAGCCAGCCGCCTCGCCCAGCGGGGCGCGGCATGGATCTCCGCAAATCCCCGGTTCACGAGCACGCCGAAGCGATGGGTCTACCGGTCCTCACGCCGCGCAGCTTGAAGGGCGAGGCGGAGCAGGTAACGTTTCGCGGGCACGACGCGGACGTCGCTGTCGTCATCGCTTACGGGCTACTGCTACCAAAAGCGGTTCTCGATGCGCCGCGACATGGCTGCCTCAATATGCACGGCTCGGCATTGCCGCGCTGGCGCGGCGCGGCGCCGATCCAGCGCGCGGTCATGGCCGGGGATACGGAAACGGCGGCAATGGTGATGCGCATGGACGAAGGCTTGGACACAGGGCCGATCTGCCTCGCGGAGCGCATTCCCATCGGTCCCGATACGACCGCAGGCGAACTCCACGATCAGATGATGCTGGTCGGTGCCGGATTGATGGTTAGGGCTTTGGCCGCGTTGGAGCGGGGCAGCTTGACAGAGACGCCGCAGCCGAGGGAGGGCGTTCTCTATGCGGCCAAGATCGACAAGGCCGAGACGCGCATCGATTTCGCGCGGCCTGCGCGCGAGGTGCACAACCATGTCCGGGGTCTGTCGCCGTTCCCCGGCGCGTGGCTCGAAGCTGGCCCTGACGGCAAGCGCGAGCGGATCAAGGTCCTGCGAACAGCGCTGGCCCAGGGAAAGGGAGAGCCGGGCGCCATACTCGAGCGCGCCGATCCCGTGATCGCGTGTGGTGACGGGGCCATCCGGCTGGTCGAGGTGCAGCGCCCCGGACGCAAGCCGATGACTGGGCCGGAGTTGATGCGCGGTTTCGATCTCGGCCGCTTATAAGGAGCGGCGCGTAGCCGCGGCGGACCGAGACCGCCTTGCGATCTATTTCTTCATCTCGACCATGATGACGTGGGTGGGTGTCGTGCCCACGTTCTCGCCGATGTGGGTTTGAGCGTCCGACCAAAGAACGTCTCCAGGCTTGAATTCGCGCATGAGGATCTTTCCGTCTGGAAGATGGATTTTCCTTTTGAACGCACTCATGGAGTAAAGAACGAAGGCGGGATGGCGGTGTTGGTGAGTTTTCTCGCCAGGCTGGTCTTTGTAGTCGAGGACGCGCACGTGCTCGTTCTCGAAGATGACCTTGTACTTGTCGCCATCGGTTGCCGTCGGGTCCTGGGCCGCGACTGGCGTCGCGATCGCGAGACCTAGCAAGATGGCTGCGAAGCGGTGCATGGCAAATGTCTCCGGTTTAGTGCTGTGCGGTCTCTGGTTGATAGGATGGGTGCAGAGCCGAACCGGAGCGCAGTGATAGGCTAGGCCATTTGGCGGACCTCGCGATAGCGGTATTCTGTTACTGCATTCAGGGAATCGCAGGCGTGTGGAATACGCGACGGAGACCGATCAAGTGCGCATTGCGACCTTCAACGTCGAAAGCCTGGATATGCCCGTCGAGGGGCGCATCCCGGCGCTGGAACGGCTCGAGGCCGATATCGTGTGCTTGCAGGAGGTGAACGGGCAGCGGGTGTCAGGGCAAAAGGAAAGGGCGCTGACCGCGCTCGATCTCGTGCTGTCGGGTACGCCCTACGCGGGCTATCATCGGGTCTCGACCCAGGGCCACGGCCGCAACGGGGCAGCCGACGTGCACAATCTGGTGACGCTCTCGCGCTACCCGATCACTTCCTGCGAACAGGTGCTGCACAATCTCGTGCCGCCGGTCGAATTGCGGGCCGTGACGGCCGAGCCGGCTGCGACACAAGCCATGCCGATCCGCTTCGAGCGGCCGCTTCTGCACGCCCAGATCGCGACCGACCTCGGTTTGCTGCACGTCGTCAACGTGCACTTGCGGGCACCCATCGCGTCGCCGATCGCCGGGCAGAAGGCGGGGCCCTTCACCTGGAAGAGCGTGCGAGGCTGGGCCGAGGGGTACTACCACTCGGGTTTGAAGCGCATCGCGCAGGCGTTCGAGCTGCGGCTGCTGGTCGACCGGCTGCTCGATGCGGATGCCGAGGCGCGCATTCTGCTGACGGGCGACTTCAATGCCGAGCTCAATGAGACGCCGATGCGCCTGATCGCGGGAACTTCAGAGGACACCGGCAACGCCGAGCTTGCTGCCCGGTCCATGGTGACGCTCAATCGGGGGCTCGAAACTTCGCGGCGGTTCAGCGTGGTGCACCATGGGCGGCCGCAGATGCTCGACCACATGCTGGCAAGCCACAGTCTGCTCGGGCGCTTCCGCGGGATCGAGGTACACAACGAGGCTCTGGGGGACGAGGCCGTCGGTTGGGCTAGCCAAGTGGCGGCGGCAGGCTCGTACCATGCCGCTCTCGTCGCAACATTCGCGTCTTGAGGTAAGGCTGCCCGTCGGGCGCGTTATTTCGTCGGCGCGCGCTCGAGCAACTTGATAGGGCCCCGAGGCCGGCCCGACCGCTCGGCGATCTCGCGGTCCTGAGCCTCGATGATGGCGCGGGCGGGTTCATCACCCTCGAGGCCGCCGATCTCGGTCGCCGGGACCTTGCGATTGGACGTCATGCTGCCGTCATCATAGGTGACGTTGAAGAGAACGAATTCGAGCTTTCCGGTTGGCTTCTTGCGGGCCATTGGCATTCCTCGCAGGCAAAACAGGGCTATGGAACCGGCGCGCTCGCCGGTTCTCTTTACTCCATCGGATGAAGTCAGGCCCCGCATGTGGGCGTGGGCCTGGTGTTCGGTCTCAAACCGCCGGGGACGATACGCGCGGATTGGACGATCGGCTCCCGCCGCGCCGATTGCGACGACGGGCTTGACCGCCGCGGCCATCACCATCGTCACGGCGCTGCTCGCGATCGGGACGATCGGCATTGCCGGCCGGGCCGCTGCGCGGGGCACCGCCCGACATGAAGCGCATGTGTCCGAGCGATGAGCCATTCTGGCCACTCGAGGTGCCAGCATCGCCTCGATGGACATTGCGTTCATCGCGGCGCGGCTCCGAACGGCCGCCCGCGGTGGAGGGTCTGCGGTCGTCGCTCCGGGATGCGCCGCGGTCGTCGCGCCGATCCGGACGAGCACCGCTGCCGGCACGTGCCGGACGGGCGGTGCCGCTGCTATTGCCGTTGCGCGAGCGATCCGGGCGGCGGCCACGTTCGCCGCGGTCGCCTTCGGTGCGGTCGCCGCGGCCGGACGTCGCCTCCTGCTCGAGGGTTTTGTCGCCGCGACGGTCCTCGCTCGGGATCGTCTGGCGGGTCGTGCGCTCGATGGCGCGGAGGAGATCGCGATCGTCGCCTGCACACAACGAGATGGCTATGCCCGAGGCACCGGCGCGACCGGTGCGGCCGATCCTGTGCACGTAGGCTTCAGGCACTTCGGGAAGGTCGAAGTTGACGACGTGCGTGACCTCGTCGACATCGATGCCGCGGGCGGCGATATCGGTTGCGACCAGCACGCGGATTTTGCCGGCGCGGAAGGCCTCGAGGGCGCTCTCACGCTGGTTCTGGCTCTTGTTGCCGTGGATCGCGGCGACTTTGACGCCGCAACCCTCGAGATGCTTGGCGACCCGGTCAGCGCCGCGCTTGGTGCGGGTAAAGACGAGGCCGCGCTTCAGCTCGGCATTCGCCATCAGCTCGGCGAGCAGCGACCGCTTCCGGGCCTGATCGACATGGATGACGAGCTGGGAGACGCGCTCGACCGTCGAGGCGACCGGCGTGACGGCTACCTTGACGGGATTGCGCAGGAGCTGATCGGCCAGGCCGGAGATCTCGCGCGGCATCGTGGCCGAGAAGAGCAGGTTCTGGCGCGTCGGCGCGAGGGTCGCGACGATCTGCCGGATCGGCTTGATGAAGCCGAGGTCAAGCATCTGGTCGGCCTCGTCGAGGACGAGCACCTCGGTGTGACGCAGATCGGCGGTGCCGTCGGACATGTGGTCGATGAGGCGGCCGGGTGTCGCAACGAGGACGTCGAGCCCGCGGTTCAGCGCGTCGCGCTGAGGCCGGTAGCCGACGCCGCCAAACACGACGGCGACCTTGAAGCCCATGTGGCGGCCGTAGGTCTCGAAGCTCTCGGCGATCTGCGAGGCGAGCTCGCGGGTCGGAGAGAGAACGAGCACGCGGGTGCCGCGACGGGGGGCCGGCTTGGGGTCGGCTGCGAGGCGTTGCAGGATCGGCAGCGCGAATGCGGCCGTCTTGCCGGTGCCTGTCTGGGCGATGCCGAGGAGATCCTTGCCGGCAAGCAGCGAGGGGATGGCCTGCGCCTGGATCGGGGTCGGCGTATGATAGCCCTCCTCCTCCAGCGCCTTGAGGAGGGGCGCGGCGAGGCCGAGGTCATTGAATGTCGTCACGAGACGTCTTTCTGAATGCACGAGTCCGGGCCGCTCCGAGGCTTGGCCTGGTGCGGCGCGCCGGAGGCGCTCTGCTGGGTGACACCCCGCGTGCCCTGGGTTGTCGGTTTGGTTGATTTCGGGGGGCGCTCAACAGGTTGGGACAGGGTGGGCCTACGATACGGTGGCCGACACATCCCCTTCACGCGGCTGGAGCGCCTTGTCTGCTCCTCATCGGGAGCGAGCGGCTTATCTCATGGTGCAGCGCAACAGTCAAACGAATTGAATTTTAAGCAAGCCGGCGCGCTGGGCATGGGCCTTCTTGGCGCTATGCTACGGCAAACACCGTTCGATGGAGCCTCCGATGCCGAAGTTTGCCGCCAACCTCTCGTTCATGTTCACCGAGGTGCCGTTCGCCGAGCGTTTCGAGGCCGCGGCCAAGGCTGGTTTCCGCGCCGTCGAGTTCCTCAATCCGTTCGAACTCACAAAGGAGGATCTGGTTGCGCGGCTGAAGGGCAATGGGCTGACGCAAGCGCTCTTCAACATGGCGCACGGGGACTTCGCGAAGGGCGAGCGGGGCATGTCGGCGATCCCCGGCCGGGAAGCGGAATTCGAGAAGGCCGTGGCGGCGGCGCTCGCCTATGCCGAGGCGACTGGGTGCAAGCGCCTGTTCGCAATGGCGGGTTTGAAGCATCACGGTGCCAACCGCGCGACCTATGTGAAGAACTTGCGCACGGCCGCGAAGATGCTCGCAGGGTCGGGCATCGACGTGATCATCGAGCCGATCAACACGCGCGACATTCCCGGGTATTTCCTCAATACGACCGGTGAGGCGCGATCGATCATCCACGAGGTCGCCGAGCCAAACATCGGGCTGCAGTTCGATCTCTATCATCGGCAGATCATGGAGGGCGACGTCGCCTTGGCGATCGCGGAGTTCGCGCCGCTCGCGCGTCACTATCAGATTGCCTCGCCGCCCGACCGGGGCGAGCCGGACGATGGCGAGATGAACTACCGCTATCTTTTCAAGCTGATCGACGAAACCGGCTTCGATGGCTGGGTCGGGTGTGAGTACAAGCCGAGGGGCGAGACGGTGGCCGGGCTCAAGTGGGTCAAGGCTCTGGGGGTCAGCCTTTAGTCTGCCTCAGATCCAGACAGTCTGGGCGGTGACGAACGCCGCGTTCGCTCCCGTGATCGCGATGTAGTGCGCGCCGCCTGTGGTCTGTGTCGCAACCCAGGTGTAGCCGCCTTGGTCGAAGACGCTGGTGGCCGTTTGATAGGCCGCCGGCAGCACGAGATAATCGGCGGTGCCGGAGGTCCAGACTTCGAAGCCGTCGATGATGTCGAGTTCGCCTGCAACCGGACCGTCGTGGAAGGCATAGAAGTAATCGTTGCCGGCCCCGCCGACGTAATAGTCGTTGCCCGTGCCGCCGAAGAGGGCGTCCGCGCCGTCGTCGCCAAAGAGCGCGTCGGCTCCCGAGCCACCCACTAGAACGTCGTTATCCAGGCCGCCGCTGAGCGTGTCGTTGCCCGCCTCGCCCATCAGGTAGTCGGCGCCGGCCTCGCCCGCGACGTAGTCGTTGTCCGCGCCGCCCGCCGCGAAGTCGTCGCCGTCACCGGCAAGGAGGGTGTCGTTGCCGCCTTCGCCGAAGAGGAGGTCGTTGCCGACGTCGCCGTAGACGAGGTCGCTGCCATCGCCCGCAAGGACGGTGTCGGTACCGTCGCCGGTCCAAATTGAGTCACTGCCGAGGCCGCCGAAGATGACGTCAGCTCCGGCATCGGCCATCAATACGTCGTCGCCGCTGCCGCCATTGATGTAGTCGTCACCAGCGTAAGCTCGCAGTGTGTCATTCCCGATCCCACCTAGGAGAGTGTCGTTGGCCGGGCCTGAGTCGAAAGCGTCGGCCCAGCTCGTATAGCCCGATGATGCACCGTCATAACCGGCAAACAAGACGGCCCCTGGGAACATTAGTTCGCGGACTGCGGCCCAATCCTGTGCGTTATAGGCTGCCATGAACGTGGCGGCGTCGATCTCGAGTCCGCCGATGACCTCATATCCACCAGTCGATGGCTCGTTGCCGATAAGCCCTCCACCTGTGATGTTCCTGAATTCTAACGACGTAATGATACCGCTTACTGGCTCACCGTTCGAGTAGGTGAAACCTGATCCATGCAGCACCATGGTCAATGTCGTGCCTAAGTGAATGCCGACTACGACGGTCTGACGAACCAAGTACTTGGTTGCTGTTGTCTCGATGGATTGTGGGTACACCTTCGTGATCGGCACGTAATGACCAACCACGACCTGAATGTTCGTCGGCATTTCAGAGTCTCTCGCTCATGTGCCCCCAGTTAGCCGAAGTAACTGCGGTGGATCTTGTCTCACATCAAAGGCACCCGTATTCGCGCTTGCTGGCGGCCGCGGATCGCGGCAGCTTATCGAGGAAACCAGCACGGAGCCCATCGCATGCTGATCGTCACTCCCCGCGCCGAGGCGGCGGCGCGTAGCCGCAAGATCCAGGTCAACGGGCGCGAGTACACCATCGACGCGTCGGCTCGGCGCCGAAGAAGGGCACGTATGTGGCCGGCAACGAGGCCAACGACGACGGGCGGCCGCAGGGCTTCCTGGTGCATCAGCCGCCGAATGCGATTACGCCGGCGCATTTCCACGAGCCGAACCAGTTCCAGGTGTTCGTCGCCGGCAAGGGGCGCATGGGGGCCGCACCGGCGGCTCCGCTGACAGTGCAGTACGCCAACGGGCACACGCCTTACGGTCCGATCGTGGCCGGTGACGAGGGCGTGCAGTACTTCACGCTGCGCCAGCGCTGGGATCCAGGTGCGAAGTATCTGCCGGCGTCGAAGGACCTGCTGCGGAAGGGCAATCAGCGGACGCGGCTCAAGAGCGGCATCGCGGTTGCCGAGGAGGCCGAGCGGGTCGCGCGCGTTGCGCCCGAGGTCGAGACGATCATGAAAGAGGAGGCCGATGGGCTCGCCGCCTGGATGTGGCGCCTCGGGCCGTCGGGCGAGTCGGTGCTGCCGGAGCCCGGGAAATGCGGCGGGCAGTACCTGATCGTCGCCGGCGGCACGCTGATGGCGAATGGCGCGCCGCTCGACCGGCTGTCGACGGTCTACGTGACGACCGAGGAGGCCGCATTCACGGCCAAGGCGGGCCCGGATGGGGTGGACCTGCTCGTCCTCCAATTCCCGCGTATGGGCGACACGCTGGCCGGGGGTGCGAGCCGGGTTTGAGGTGGCGACGTAGGTTGGGTTAGCGCGGCCGGGATCTCCAATCGTTCTTTCGCTGACGACTTTTTTCCTTGGGTTGCTCGGGTATCGGCGCCTCGACGGGTGGCGAGACGCCGTTGCTGGCTAACTCAACCCACTGCCTACTTCCTACGCCGCCACGCGCTCATCTGGTCGGCGGAGGTTTTGAAGTGGAGGACGACGGGGCGGTCCTTGATCGAGAAGCCGCGCGCGACGGCTGACGCCACGTCC